>ERZ791907.1420-NODE-1420-length-16282-cov-15.967708_pt1 | contig 16282 bp, 14 predicted proteins | sample MGYA00510145_ERZ791907 | MGnify/ENA primary metagenome ERZ791907 (study PRJEB30046, sample SAMN00792089) | human gut metagenome | study: EMG produced TPA metagenomics assembly of the A metagenome-wide association study of gut microbiota in type 2... | reverse complement strand
CCAATCGGCGCGCTTAGTTTTTGAAAAGCTGGTCTTGACAACGGGCCCACTATACAAGGGGAAGGTGGCGGCTCCGCCGCAGTTTTTAGCCTCCTTCCATAGGAAGGAGGTGGCGCCGTTAGGCGACGGAGGAACAGCGTGGATTAGACGTCAGAAGTCAGACGTCAGACTGCGTTACGTGCTAAACTTCCCGCCAGACAACATCATTCTCAGCGTCAGCGAAGAATCGTCGGTCGACCAATTAAAAGGAAAGCCCTCTTATGGGCAAGCTAAGGGCCAACTTTGGTCGACTCGCGCATTCTATGCAGAATGCGCGCAGTACGCAAAGCATCTGAGACAATCGATAGTAAATACAAGTCGGCGAGAAGGCTGCCGATTGGCAGTCAGGGCGGCGTAGAATATCAATTCGGCTTGCAGCGTCGTACACCCCTGCGCCACTTCGTGGCCCTCTTCCCCTAAAGGGGACGCAAGGGCGTTACGGGATTGCCTTCCTGCCGGACGCGTCATTCTGACCCCGGGCGAAGAATCGCCGGTACCTGGCACCTATGAGCCAGTCGATAGTAAATACACGTCGGCGGGAAGGCTGCTCTATGCTTTTCCTTGGACTCATATGCGATGAACAGAATTTCGATGATTAGCCGCCTGCGGCGGCTTTTCCCCCTTTGGTGCCTTACGGCACCAAAGGGGGGTAGCTTTTCCATCGGGCGAAGCCCGGTTGTAAAGGTTTTATTCATATTGGCGGCGGAGCCGCCCACCAGACCCCTCTGAACCTTTTGAACCCTTTGAACCTTCTGAACCCTCACGCCCAAAGGGCGTGTCCATAAAGGGCCGTCAACCCTCACGCCCTTCGGGCGTGTCCACAAAAAAACCGGCAGATTCTGCCGGTTTTTTGCTTATTCGTAATGCAGGGCATCGATGGGGTTCAGTCTGGCCGCTTTCTGGGCGGGGTAGAGACCGAAGACAAGGCCGATGAATACGGAGAAGAGGAAGGAGCCCAGGATGGGGGTGATGGAGAGCACCGTGGTGAGGGTGGACACCAGGGGAATGATTTTGGAGATGGCTATGCCGAAGAGGACGCCGATGATCCCCCCTGCCACGCTGACGGTGACTGATTCGATGAGGAACTGGATGATAATCATGTTGTAGGTGGCACCCAATGCCTTTCGTATGCCGATTTCCCTTGTCCTTTCGGTGACGGAGACGAGCATGATGTTCATAATGCCTATGCCCCCTACCAGAAGGGAGATGGCCGCAATGCTGCCGAGGAAAATGGTGAGGGTCTGGGTGGTGGATTTCATGGTTTCCATGAGGTCCTGGGAGTTCTGGATGGAGAAATCATCTTCCTTTCCCGTCTGGATGCGGTGGCGGGTGCGGAGAAGGTTGGTCACGTCGGACTCGATCTGGGACAGGTCGTCGGCGTTGTCCGAGGAAATGACGATGTTGTTCACATAGGTAATGTGCATCATTCGTTCCTGCACCGTGGTGAAGGGGATAAGGATTCTGTCGTCCTGGTCCATGAAGGAGTATCCCTTTTCTTCCAGCTCGCCGATGACGGTGAAGGGATTGCCGTTGATGCGGACTTTCTGCCCGATAGGCGATTCTTCGCCGAAAAGGCCGGTGGCCACGGTTTTGCCGATGATGCACACCCTGGCCCTTGCATTGTATTCCTTAGCTGTCCAGAAACGGCCTTCCGCCACGGTCAGGTTGGACAGGGTGGCGTAGTCTTCGGTGCAGCCGTAGACCCGGGTGGTCCAGTTCTTATTGCCGTTGACCACCAGGTAGCTCGTGTTGACAAGGGGCGCGGCGTAGACGATGTTGGGCAGGTTCTTGATGGCCAGGTAGTCCTTGTAGGTCAGGGTCTGCATGGAGCCCGCTGCGGGACGGATGCCCGGTTTCCTTCCTGTGCCGGGGGTGACGGTGATGGTGTTGGAGCCAAGGCTGGAAATATTGCTTTCAATCTTGTTCTGCACGCCATAGCCTATGGACATCAAGGCTATCACCGCCGCCACGCCGATGATAATGCCCAGCATGGTGAGGAGAGAGCGCATTTTGTTGCTCAGAATGGAGCCCCAGGCCATAAATATGCTTTCAATATATATGTTCGTCATGGCAGCGGCCCCCTGATATCCTTACTGATGTGACCATCAGATAAAATCACGTGCCTTCCTGCATAGCCGGCCACATCAATTTCATGGGTCACCAGGATGATGGTTTTCCCCTCTTCGTAGAGTTTGGAGAAAATCTCCATCACCTCTCTGGTGGAATGGCTGTCCAGGTTGCCCGTCGGTTCATCAGCCATAATAATGGCCGGGTCATTGATGAGGGCCCTGGCAATAGCCACGCGCTGCCGCTGACCGCCGGACATTTCCGCCGGCATATGGTTGATACGGTCCCCCAGCCCCACGGATTCCAGCATTTTGACGGCCCTTTCCTTTCTTTCATTTTTGAAAAGGCTGCCGTAAATCATGGGAAGAATCACATTATCCAGGGCAGACAGCCGGGGAAGCAGGTTGAAACTCTGGAAGACAAATCCGATTTTCCGGTTTCTTGTATAGGCCAGTTCGCTGTCCTTCAGGTTGGCCACTTCTTTCCCGTCCAGCAGGTAGGAGCCCCTGGTGGGACGGTCAAGACAGCCTAAGATATTCATCAGGGTGGATTTGCCGGCACCGGAGGGCCCCATGATGGATACAAATTCCCCTTTTCTGATGGAAAGGTCGATATGGGTCAGTACCGGCACTTCTTCCCTGCCGATATAGTAGCTCTTACCGATTCCTGAAAGACGGATGACCTCTTTTTCATCTGCCGAAGCCATGGTTATAACCTCGGTCCCGGGCGCTGGTCCTTATTGGTGGGCGTGGACTTTTCCTGGGAAACGGTACCGCTCACCACGATTTCATCTCCTTCGTGGAGACCGTCAAGGATTTCCACTTCCTTATCGGTGGTAATGCCTGTGGTCACATAGGCCTTGGACACGCCGTCCCCGTTCTTCACATACACGTAGGAACCTTCCCCGTCGCTCCGGATGGCCGTTACCGGCACTTCAAGGGCGTTGTCGCTTTCCCTGCCGCGGATGGTGGCCCTGGCAGTCATGGAAGGATAGAGTCCCTCCAGTTCATCCTGGTTGATTTCCACATACACCGTGTAGTACACCACGGAAGATGAGGATGAGGAAGAAGAGGAACCGGAAGAAGAATACTGTTTCTTGGAAATATCGGTGACCACGCCATGGAAGGTCTTGTTCGGATAGGCATCCACCGTGAAATCCACGTTCTGTCCCATTTTCACCTCGCCGATATCCGTTTCATCCACCAGAAGCTCAATGCGCATGGCCGACAAATCAGCCACGCTCACAATGACCATCTGGCTGGAAAGGCCCTGGGACACTGTTTCCCCTTCCTTCATGGGCTCACCGATAACAATGCCGTCCATAGGCGATGTGATCACCGTATCATTTACATCGGCCTGGGCCTTGTCATAGGCAGCCTGGGCATTTCGGTATTCCAGACGGGCATTATCCATTTCCTGATAAGAAATGGCGCCCTGGTTATACAGGGTGTTCAAACGGTTGAAATAGGACTCCTTGTTCTCCAGCGTATTCTGCGCCTGCTTCATGGTGGACGTCAGGGCTTTGGATTCAATGGTGGCCAGCACCTGCCCCTTCGTCACCTTCTCATTCTGCTTCACATACACCTTTTCCAGGGTGCCCGATGCAGTGGCCGACAAATCGACTTTGTTATCCGGCTCAATGGTGCCTGTGGCATCTACGGTGAGCATAATGTTATCCCGCGTCACCGTGCCTAAGGTGTAATTTTCCTTCTTTGTCTGGTGGGTCCGGTTATACCAGAACCAGCCCCCGCCGCACACAAGGATGGCAATAATCAATACAGCGATCAGTATTTTCTTCTTCATACTACCGCCCCCTTACTGTTAAAAAAAGATGAAATAAATTCCCCAGATTGAACTATATTATATCACGAGACATATGGGGAGATACATATGGAAGATAAGGTTTCTTGGTTTTTGGGAATAAAAAAAGCTGGGGAGAAATGGATTCTCTGCAGCTTTTTTAAGGGTTCTGAAGGTTGATAGGCGTGAGGGTTGACGGGCCTTCGGCCCGAGGGTTCTTAAGGTTCTTAGGTTTGACAGCCCTTCGGGCTGAGGGTTGTGGTATCGCCGCCTTTGGCGGCGATGAGTATGAAGTCAGCGTTACGAGATTGGCGTTTGTGTCTCCAGTGCTTCAAGACGAAAAGCAAAAGCCCCCTTCCTTTGGAAGGGGGTGGCGCCGTTAGGCGACGGAGGATAGGGGCGTCAGGTCTTTGCTAAATCTTTTCGGACCTATCCTCAGCCCTATCGGGCAGCTCCTTTCTGAGAAAGGAGCCTGCGTTACGGGATTACCTTTTTCTGCTTAAGTCCCGCTAATCATTTCGGTGAATCAGCCACCTCCGGTGGCTCTCCCCCTTTGGTGCCTGCGGCACCACCTTTCCCCCTGACGGGGGCACAATAAAGCTCCGCAATGCAATCATCCCATAAGCACCTCAAAGCATAGCGCCGCTAGAATCTCCCCTCCGGGGGAGACGCCGCCGCAGGCGGCAGAAGGGGTGCATTTCCACGCCCGCCAGGGCGGTTGGCCTGTTTTCCCACGGGCGAAGCCCGGTTGTAAAGGTTTTATTCATATTGGCGGCGCAGCCGCCCACCTTCACCCTTTGAACCTTCTGAACCCTTTGAACCCTTTTAACCCTCACGCCCTTCGGGCGTGTCCTATTTCATCATTTTGGCTATATCTTCAAAGAATTTATTTTTCTGCCGATATCCGATGATTCTTCCCAGTTCTTTTCCGTCTTTATAGAAGATGAAGGTGGGGATGCCCTGGGGGGCGAAGCGGTCGGCGATTTCTTCTGCTTCGTCCACGTCGATGCGGCAGAGGCGGACTTCTCCTTTGAATTCTTCTTCCACCGCCGTGAAGGCGGGGGCCATGACCTGGCAGGGGCGGCACCAGGAGGCGCCCAGTTCCAGGAGGACGAAGCCTTTTTTGTCTACGAATTCTCTATCTAAATCTGCGTCGGAATGGATTTCTGTAATCATGTTATCTCCTTTTACACGGATAGAATGGTATATGTGTCACGGGTGAAATTCGGTTCTTCGGTGATGGTGACGTCCCGCAGGGCGGTTTTCGCAAGTCTTTCTTTGAAGGGGGAATTTTCCAGCACTTTTTTCACATCTTTCTGGCAGCGGATTTCCAGGTCGGTTTTGAAGGGGCCCGACCTTCTTCTATTTTCCAGATCCTCCAGAATCCTGTCGGCAGCGGCGCCGGCGGAAAGGATGCGGCCCGTGCCACCGCAGGCGGGGCAGGTGTCGTAGTAGTACTGCCACAGCCTTTTGGTGGTCCTTTTCCTTGTCATTTCCACAAGGCCCAGGGAGGTCATGCCGAGGACCACGGTTTTTACATGGTCCCTTCTGACTTCGCTCCGAAGGATGTGAAGAAGTTTTTCTTTTTCTTCCTTCTTTTCCATGTCGATGAAGTCGACCATAATGATGCCGCCTATGCCGCGGAGCCGAATCTGCCTTGCAATTTCAAAGGCCGCGTCCTTATTGATGAGGAAGGCCAGCTGGTCGTGGGGTATGCCTTTGCTCCTAAAGGAGCCGGAGTTCACGTCAATCACCGTCAAAGCTTCGGTGTAGTCGATGACGAGGGACCCTCCGGAAGGAAGGGGCACATTTCTTTCAAAGAGGGCGTGTATCTGTTCTTCCACATGGAAATATTTGAAAAGGCTTTCTCTTTCGTTGTAGAAAAGGATGCGGTCTTTGGAAATATTCGTTTCCTCTTCTGCCATGGAAGAAAGCCGCTGCCAGGTGTCTTTGTCGTCCACCAGGATGCGTTCCACGTCGCCGGTGAGGTAGTCCCGAAGGCTCTTCACCGCCAGGTCTCCGTCCCGGTAAAGAAGGGCCGGTCCCTTTTCGATGGCCGCCCTTTTTGTCACCACGTCCATCATGCGGGAAAGGGAGGCCAGGTCTTTTTTGAAATCCTCCTCTCCCGCCGTTTCGGCGGCGGTGCGGACGATGAGGCCCGTGCCTTTTTGGCAGATGGCGGCGGCGTGGCTCCGGAGGAAGTTTCTTTTATTTTCATCGGTGATTTTTTTGGAAATACCGATGTAGGATGTGCCAAAAAGGGCCACGGCATAGCGTCCGGCAAAGCTGATTTTCTCCGTCACCAGAGGACCCTTTGTTTCGGTGCTGTCTTTTTCCACCTGCACCAGGAGAGTGCTGCCTTCGGTGTGGGCAGCGCCCGGCAGGGTGTCCCGGGTTCTGAGGAAGGCGTTTCGTCCGATGCCTATATCCAGAAACATGCCATTTAATGAAGGGACCACATTTTTGATGACCCCCTTGTATACCCGGCCTACAATGTCTTCTTCCCCCGCTCTTTCCACGAAGAGATCGGAAAGAATATCATCATTAAGGCACGCAAGCACCGTCTGGTCCGGTCTTACGTGGAGAAGAAGCTGTTTCATTTCATTGTCCTTTCAATAACCCCTGGAAAACGCCTTGATCCGAAAGGGTAAGCCGTTTCCCATTGAGCCGCCGGTAGGTGCCGGTGCGGGAGCAGATAAATTCCCCTTCCGTCCAGGGCATGTGGAAGGATTCGGAGAGCATTTTCCAGATATCCTTGGGCTGTACGGTGCCCGTATTGCTGCGGATGAGGGAGAAAGTGAGGTAGGCCCGGTCTTTAGTGAAGGTCACCTTCATGGGCTCTAAAATCATGGGCTTCACGTCCATTTCCCTTATCTTTTTCGGGGTCACCCTTTTATACAGGAAAGAGGAAAGTTTGTTGAATTCTTCCAGGGACGCCTTTGCTTTTTCAAAGTCCTCTTCTGCAGTCCCTTCCTTTACGGGGCCTTCCATTTCATAGGCGTCTTCATTGAAGACAGCCACAAATTTGGGCCAGTTCTTTTCCGCTTCCACAATGGAATGGATGGTGATGCCTTTAGGAAGCTGCCGGGAAAGGCGCTCCTTTACTTCTTCAAGGGGCATGTCCTCTTCCAGTTTCATTTCCAGATAGAGGGGATCCGCGGTGACGCCTACGCCCAGGGCGGAATCCAGGGAAAGTTTCATATGGGGGTTGAAGCCTTCGGAGAAGGCTACGGGGATTTCAGAACGCATGACTGCTCTTTCCATGGTGCGCAGGAAATCGAGGTGCCCCAGGAAACGGAGCTCCTCACCTTTCGTGATAGATAAAAACAGTCTTTTCATGTGCATTCTCCTCTTTATGGTCGATAGGTTTCACGTCCAGCACCGGGCATACGGCGCAGCCGTTGCAGGCAAGGTGGCGGCAGTCATGGGTCAGGATGCCCCGCTGGGCCAGGCGCCATTCTTTTCTGAGATAGTCCTTGTTTACGCCGCAGTCGATGTGGTCCCAGGGCTCCGCTTCATATTCATCCCGCTTCCGGCAGGCATAGAGGTCCGGGTCCACGCCGCATTCCTCGAAGGCGTCCATCCAGCGGTCGTAGTCGAAAAATTCGGTCCAGCTGTCATACTTGCAGCCTTTTTCGAAAGCCTTCAGGATGACCTTGGCAAGCTGCCGGTCCCCTCTGGCCAGCACCGCTTCCAGACGGCCTGTCTTGGCGTCGTGGTAGGCAAACTTAATATGCCGGTCCGTGAAAAGGCTCTTCAGGTACTGCTGTTTTCTTTCGATTTCCTCCACGCTGCACTGGGGCATCCACTGGAAGGGGGTGAAAGGTTTGGGCACGAAGCTGGCCACGCTGACGGTGATGCGGCAGTCGTTCCTGCCGCGGATGGTGTGGTAGAGCTCTTTAATCCGCATGGCCAGGTCCGCAATGCCCTTCAGGTCTTCGTCGGTTTCCGTGGGAAGGCCCATCATGAAATAGAGTTTCACCTTGCTCCAGCCGTTCTTGAAGGCGTTGGCGCAGGCGCCCATGATATCCTCTTCCGTCACGCCCTTGTTGATGACGTCACGGAGACGCTGGGTGCCGGCTTCCGGGGCCAGGGTGAGGCCGCTCTTCCGCACCTGCTGGATTTTCTTGGCAATGTCGATGGAGAAGGAATCCACACGGAGAGAAGGAAGGCTTACGGATACGCGGCGGTTCTTAAAGGTTTCCAGGAGATGGTCCACCAGCTCCGGCAGGCAGGAATAGTCGGCGGAGGACAGGGACATGAGGGAAATTTCATTGTACCCCGTATTCCGGATCAGGGTGTCCGCGATTTCCTGCAGCTTCTCTTCGCTCTTTTCACGGACCGGACGGTAAATCATGCCGGCCTGGCAGAAACGGCATCCCCTGCTGCAGCCGCGGAACATTTCCAGCACCGCCCTGTCATGGACGATTTCAATATGTGGAAGAATGGGCTTGTCGTCCACCTTGACCTTGTCAAAGTCGGAAATGAGCCTTTTTTCCACCGGGAACTGGGCCGCTTCATCGACGGGGGCAATGGAGCGGAAAATGCCGTTTTCATAGTAGGATACTTTATAGAGGGACGGCGCGTAGCAGCCCTTGATGCCTGCCATGCGGCGGATGATTTCCTTTCGTCCCCCCGGCTTTCCTTCCTTCTTCCATACCTTGACGATGTCCGCCATTTCTCCGATGGCCTCTTCCGATTCGCCGATGAAGAATACATCGAAGAAATCGGCCACAGGCTCCGCGTTGTACACGCAGGGGCCGCCGGAAACGACGATGGGGTCATCCTCTCCCCTGTCCTTTGCCAAAAGGGGGATGCCGGCAAGATCCAGCATATTAAGGATATTGGTATAGCACATTTCAAAGGGCATAGTGAAGCCCAGCACGTCAAAGTCCTTCACCGGACATTTGGATTCCAGCGTATAAAGGGGGATATGCTTTTCCCGCATGAGGGCTTCCATATCCACCCAGGGGGCGTACACCCTTTCCGCCAGCGTGTCGTTTCTTGCGTTGAGCACGCTGTAAATGATTTTCAGCCCCAGATGGCTCATGGCCACTTCGTACACATCGGGGAAAGCCAGGGCCACCTTCACATCCACGCTGTCATGGTCCTTCACCACGCTGTTCCATTCACCGCCGATGTAGCGGGCAGGCTTCTGGATATGCATCAGCCATACGGGATCAATTTTTACAGGATTCATGTTCACTCCTAATCAAACATCAGCTTTTTACGCCGAATATAAATATTCATCAAAAGTCCTACGCAGAGGAGATTCATCAACAGGGCGCTGCCGCCGTAGCTCATGAAGGGCAGCGGTATGCCGGTAACCGGCATGATGCCCAGGGTCATTCCCACATTGATGAAAATCTGGAAAAGCCACATGGAAAAAATGCCGCAGGCCAGAAGGCTCCCGAAGGCATCGCCGGAGGAGCGGGAAATCATAATGGCCCTATAGAGAAGGATGAAGTAGAGGAAAAGCACAAAGATGGCCCCTACAAATCCCAGTTCCTCCCCGATAACGGAAAAAATGAAATCCGTATGGTTTTCAGGAAGGAAATTCAGCTGGCTCTGGGTGCCTGCAAAGAGTCCCTGGCCGATGAACCCGCCGCTGCCGATGGAAATCTTGGACTGGATCACGTGGTAGCCGGAGCCGTAGGGATCCACAGAGGGGTTGAAGAGCACAAGGATACGCATTTTCTGGTAGCTGTGAAGCACGAAGAACCAGATCAGCGGAAACACCGCCACGAAGGCGATGAACGCCTTTTTCACCAGGGACATATTAAGGCCGCAGATGTAGAGCATGCCGAAGGTAATGGCCGCAAATACAAGGCTGGTGCCCAAATCCGGCTGGATGAAAATGAGAAGCGTAGGCAGCGCCATGAGCCCCGCCACCGGAAGAAGGCTCTTCCAGGTGCGGTAGCCGTTTTTATTATTGGAAAGAAGCCGAGCCAGGCAGATAATCATGATGATTTTGGCAAATTCCGAAGGCTGCAGGGTGAAAGGCCCTATCTGAATCCACCGCTGGGCACCCAGGGCGCTGGTGCCTGCAAATTTCACCACCAGAAGCATCACCGCGTTCACCGCGTAGAGCGCAGGAACAAAGCGGTACAGTTTCCGGTAGTCAAAATAAAGGGACGCCCCGGCCACGGAAAGGCCCAGAAGAAGGAACACCCCCTGCTTGATGACGAAATCAAACTGCCCCGGGTGGTCCGGCACATTGGCATGGGTGGCGCTGGAAATAATAAGCAGCGAAACCACCGCCAGTCCCAGCACAGTCATAAGGAGGGTGCTGTCAATCCTCCGCCAGTAACGAATCAGGTTCATGGTCTCTCATCTCCTCCGCCGCCACTTGTAGGCGCTGCTGGAAGAGTGCCAGGAAAGACCGGAAGGCTTTTCAATGTTTTTATTTCTATCATTTTCTCCTTCTATTTCTTCATTCTCCCGATCCCCCAGCCGAAGGGTGCCCATCCACCTTGAAAGGGGGATGTCCTTATCCTTCAGCACAGAGCGGAGCACATCATAAAGGGCCCTGCCATAGGCACTTTTTTCTTTGAAATCGGCAATCTCCCCGCGGTTTCCCAGGGTGTCCGCCATGACGGAATAGGGAATGACGCCGCCGAAAGATTCTTCATCCAGCGTATCGTACACTTCCTGAAACGAAAGGGCGGGCCCCTCCTTTTCCGTGAACCGGTTCAGCACATACTTCAGGGATTTCCCCTTTCCCACAAGGGGACGGAGCCGGTCCGCATTCCTTCTGGAAGACCAGGACGGCGCCACCAGAAGAAGGATGGTGTCAGACAGGCGGAAGGCCGTTTCTATGCCCTTCCCCATGCCTGCGGGGCAGTCAATGAATATATAGTCATAGCGGCGGTGGATATCATCAAGCACCGTGTCCATGGCCGCCGGAAATACGGTTTCCCAGGATTCCTTCTGGGAAGCGGGCAGGAAATCAAGATTCTTCGTGACGGGAAGCACCGCGTCCTCCAGGAAACAGGCCCCCTCCGCCAGGTCGCATATATTGTAGAAGCAGTCGTTTTCCATGCCCAGGATAAGGTCCATGTTCCGAAGGCCCATGTCCCCGTCAATGAGGAGCACCTTCTTTCCCAGCCGGGAAAGGGTGATGCCCAGGGAAGCGGTGATGAGGGTCTTTCCCACCCCGCCTTTGCCGGAAGCTGTAGAAAGTATGACTGCCATCAGGGTTTCCCTCCATTCCTGTCCTTCTTATCGTCCTTCGTCTTACCGGGCGCATAATCGCCTAAATGGAAATAGGCGTTCATAATCTGTTTCACCACCGGCGCCGCCGATTCGGAACCGAAGCCGGAGTGTTCAAACATGCAGAGCACCACGATTTCCGGTTTGTCAAAAGGCCCGTAGGCCACGAAGCAGCCGTTATCAAGGCCGTTCGTTTCGGCGGTGCCCGACTTGCCGGCCATGGCGATGGGATAATCCGCAAAGAGGGCGCCGCCGGTGCCGTTTTTGCTCATAACCATGCGAAGCGCCTGGTGCAGGTCATCGAGAGTGGCCTTGGACACCGGCAGGGTGCCCAGCTTCTCCGGTGAATAAATCTTAAGCGGGCTGCCGTCCAGCTTGTCGATGCGGTTCACCAGGTACGGCTTGTACCGGAAACCGCCGTTGGCGATGGAAGAATACACCATAGCCATCTGGATAGGCGTGGTGAGGGTAAAGCTCTGGCCGATGGCGGCGTCCATGGTTTCCCCCAGGTACCAGTCCTGCTTGAATACCTTCTTCTTGTACTCCTCGCTGGCCACATTGCCTTCCGCTTCCCCTGCCAGGTCGATGCCCGTAGGCTTGCCCAGGCCGTACTCCCGGGCCATGGCGGAAATGCGGTCGATGCCCAGACGCCGTCCCATTTCATAGAAATAAACGTTATCCGACTTTTCCACCGCTTCGTAGAAATTAATCCAGCCGAAGGCCTCGCCTTCGGAGTTTCTCTTATCCACCAGCCAGTGCTTGCCGGAGTCGAATATCCTTTCCTCCGGCGTGGTGACCTTGGCTTCCAGGGCAGCGGAGCCCGTAATCACCTTGAACAGGGAGCCCGGAGGGTACATGGCCGCAATGGTCCTGTTCTGCATGGGATGGTTCTTGTTATTGATAATCTTATTCCATTCCGCAGCGGAAATGCCCTTGCTGAAATGGTTGGGGTCATAGCTGGGCCAGCTGACCATGGCAAGCACCGCCCCCGTATTGGGGTCGATGGCCACGGCGGAAGCGCCGGTGGGGAAAACGCCGGAATGGGCCAGGGTCCTCACCTGGGACTCTATGGCGTCCTCCGCCGCCTTCTGGAGATTGGCATCCAGCGTGAGGCGCACATTATTTCCAGAAACGGCAGGGATCCCTTCCACATAGCGCACCGGCTGGCCCGACGCATTGACTTCCACCGTCTTGGAACCGTTCTTTCCTTCCAGGAACTGGTTGTACTGCCTTTCCAGACCGGAACGGCCCACCAGGGTGGCGGTGGTATAGGGATTTCCTTCCGCATCCCGGTCATCCGGGCCCGCTTCCCCTACGTAGCCCAGCACCTGGGCACCTGCGGCGCCCAGCGGATACACCCGGAGCGGATTCACTTCGATTTCAATGCCCGGGAAATCGTCCTTCTTTTCTTCGATCTGGGTTGCCACATCAATACCCACATCGTTGGCCAGATAAATGGCGCCGAAGGCCAGCTTGTTATCGTCGATTTTCTTTTTAATTTCCTCCACCGGCACCTTTAAAAGCTGGGAAAGCCGGGAGAGCTCATCGTCGGAAAGGGTATTCTTCTTCCTTTCCACCGGCATGATGACGCTGTAGGCAGGACGGGAGCCCGCCATGATGACGCCGTTCCTGTCATACATGACGCCCCGGGCCGCCTGCTGGGGAAGATGGCGGATACGGTTGCCGTCGGCCTCTTCCTTATAATAGCTTCCTTCCACCACCTGCATCCAGAAAAGGCGCGCCCCCAGAACGCAGAGCAGAAGGATGGCAGCGTAAATCATGCGGCCATACCGCGACTCCTCCCGGTTCTTCACCAGCGAATTCAGGATGGAAGGAATATGTTTCTTCACCAACGGGGTTCCTCCTCCCGTTTCAGCATCCAGATAAGATGATGCAAAGCCAGGGCACATCCGCCGTTCATAAGAACCAGGGGAATGCCCAGATAGACGAAATAAAACATGGAAGGATACCGGCTGCCGGCCCATCCCATGATGACACTGGAAAAACATACATAAATGACAGACGCCAGAAGCACCGACAGAAGGGATACGTACCAGTGCCTGTTATACCGGTCCCTGCCGAATTTCAGAAAAAGAATAGTAATCACAAGGTACGGCAGCAGATGGAGACCGAAGAAATTGCTTGTCACAATGTCCTGGAGAAATCCCCCCACCCCGGCCAGGATGAGGGCCGATTTCCTGTCCAGAATCACCGCGGACAGGGCAATCACCGTAAGCCATAAATCGGGCTGCATGATGCCGTTGAAAAGAAAGGGCAGAAAAGAGGACTGCAGAAGAAATATAACAGCGCTTAAAACCACAAGGCTGTAGGTACTCATCATTTATCACCTGCCTGCTGCTTGTTCGGATTCATAGGCGGTTCAATCTTCGGCGGCTTCACCGTAATGCTTTCCGGGCTGGCCTTCTGGATATGGTCCGTAATCACGAAAACCTCCTCCAGATGGGAGAAATCGGCGGCCGGCTTCACCAGCGCAGACTGGGTGCCCCCTTCGGCATCCACATTCACCTGCTCCACCGTGCCGATGACCACGCCCTTGGGATACACGCCGCCGTAGCCGGAAGAAACGATGGTATCCCCCTTAATCACATCCGCTTCCTTGGGAAGGGACACCAGGGACAGATACCCAGGATTGCCGCTGTTGCCGCTCACCATGGAAACCACCCGGGACGCCGGACGCTGCACGATGCCGCCGATGGTGGTTCTTGGGTCCAAAAGAAGCTGCACCCTGGCGGAATTCAGGTACACCTCGCTCACAAAGCCCACAATGCCCGACGGCACAATGACAGGCATGTATTTCTTAAGGCCGCTGTCCTCGCCCCGGTCAATGACCATGGTGTGGGTCCAGCCGCCGTAATCCCTTTCAATCACAGAAGCGCCCAGAAGATTATAACTGGTGTAGCCCTGCTTGAACTTCAAAAGATTCCGGAGACGGATATTCTCCGCCAGGATTTCACTGTAGTGATCCTGCTCCGCCCTGAGGCTCTCATTTTCCTTCTTCAGCTCGTCCAGTTCCTTCCAGTTGGAAAAGACCTGCTTAAAGAGACCGATACCGTTCTCCCCCAACCAGGCGGCCCGGGACACGCCGTATTCAAAAGGAGCGGCCCCTACGGACAAAGGCTGGGACACGAAGGGAATATACTCCCTGTGCCGCCAGAACCATCCGCAGCCGCCCATGAAAGCGAAAAGCAGAACAATGCTTATCATTTTTTTCTTACTGAAGAATATCAAAGTCAAGCTCCCCCATAGTATTTATCACCATTTTCAATGAGCAGGGAATGGTCCTTGTCCATCATGCACGCCGCAAAACAGCCCTTTGCAATCACCGACGAAGGATCCGCCGGAATCGTGACAGGCATGGTCAGCTCCATGGAAAGCCAGTCCCGAAGACCGTCCAGAAGAGCGCTGCCGCCGGAAAGAAGCATGCCGCTTTTCAGGAAATCGTCCGCCATCTCCGGCGTAGCCCGCCGCATGACACGACGGATGAGAAGCAGCACAGGCTGCATGATATTCTGCATGACAGAGCTCATTTCATCGATAGAAAGCTCCACCACCACTTCCACACCGTCGGAAAGACGGCGTCCCCGCACCGTAAAAGCGCTGCCGCTTCCACTGCCCGTCAGGGACAGCACCTCGCTCTTCAATTTCTCCGCCTGCTCCAGGCCGATCATCATGCTGTACCGGTCCTGGATATGACGGCAGATGCCAAGGTCGATATCATGGCCTCCGAAGGGAATCCCCTCCTGCGCCAGGATACCGCCGCATCCGTAAATGCCGATATCCGACACATCCCTGCCGATGACAAGGGAAAGAGCCGCCGAAGGCACGGACAAATCCTTCCCCGCCCCCATGGCTGCCGCCGCCGGCGAAGGGATGAGATACACCCCCTGGGCGCCGGCATGAATCAGCGCATCCACCAGCGCATGGCGGGTGACCGAAGAAATCTGGCAGGGAATCGCCACCATCAGACTGGGACGGGAAACAGACCGGCGCAGCGCCTTATTCAAAAAAAAGCGCAGCATGGACTTGGTCATATCATAATCGGCAATGACCCCGTTCTTCACCGGCCACTCCAGCGTATTATTCTCCGGCTCCTTATGATAGCGGATCAAAGCGTCCGTGCCGAAACCAAGCACCTGGCCGCTGATATTATCCACCACCGCCGTAGAAGCCTCTTCCAATATAATCTTGTCACGCTGATATATACGAACCTGGGAAGAACCCATATCCACTCCCAGACAATTCAACATTGCGGAAAACATACTTGTTCATACCACCTTTTCCAATGGATTCGTATTATTATACCATGGATGGGGCGTGTAAAACAGGGAAAAATGACACGCCTGAAGGCGTGAGGGTTCAGAAGGTTCAAAGGGTTCAGAGGGTTCAGAGGGGAAGGTATCGCCTTCGGCGATGAGTATATAGTCAGCGTTACGGGACTTGCCTTCGTGTCTCCAGTGCTCCATGACGAAGAGCAAAAGGGTAGAGGCGTGGATTAGACGATAGAAGTCAGAAATCAGATGTCAGACTGCGTTTCGTGCTAACCTTCCCGCCGGGCACCGTCATTCTGAGCGTCAGCGAAGAATCTTGGTAAGCGCCGACATTGACTCCGACTAGCACACTAGTCCACTAGTTCACCAGCTCACTAAAAAATACAAGTCTGCGGGAAGGCTGCTCTACGCTTTTCCTTGGTGTCATATGCAATGAATAACATTTCAGTGAATTAGCCGCCTGCCGGTGGCTTCTCCCCCTTTGGTGCCTACGGCACCACCTTCGCCACGTTGTGAAGCGTGTCACACGATTCTCAGGTCGCTATGCTCCCCTACGAATCGTGTTCCCTTGCCACCCCGCTGTGCGGTGGGACAATAAAGCTCCGTGAAGCAATTATTTCATAAGGGGCACAAAGTAAATCACGGGTTGTTGTGCCCCCGCTTGCGGGGTGGCAAGGGAACTGGATTCGTAAGGAGCCCTTGGGCGACTGAGAATCCAGTGACACGCTTCCCACCGGGGCAAAGGTGGTGGCGCAGCCACCAAAGGGGGCCGTTTTTCCCCGCCCGAAGGGCGGTTGGCATGTTTTCCCACGGACGAAGACCGGTTGTAAAGGTTTTATACAAACTGGCGCCCCTTCTTTTTGAAGGGCGCCTAC
>ERZ791907.1419-NODE-1419-length-16312-cov-6.799102_pt1 | contig 16312 bp, 14 predicted proteins | sample MGYA00510145_ERZ791907 | MGnify/ENA primary metagenome ERZ791907 (study PRJEB30046, sample SAMN00792089) | human gut metagenome | study: EMG produced TPA metagenomics assembly of the A metagenome-wide association study of gut microbiota in type 2... | reverse complement strand
CTCGTCGGGCTCATAACCCGAAGGTCATAGGTTCAAATCCTGTCCCCGCTACTTAGATATTGGATAGAAATATCTGATTATGCCCAGATAGCTCAGTTGGTAGAGCAGCGGACTGAAAATCCGCGTGTCACTGGTTCGATTCCGGTTCTGGGCATTCGTCTTTTATAAGACGGATGGGATACTAGCTCAGTTGGTAGAGCACTTGACTTTTAATCAAGTTGTCGGGGGTTCGAATCCCCCGTGTCTCACGTAAAAAGCTCATAGTTTATCTATGAGCTTTTTTTATTAATAGGATTAAAGTGTCTTAAGTGTCAAAAGGCCTAAATTTCCCTGACAGGCTATTTTTCTGAATTTTTGACCATAATACCTATCAACGATGCGCCGCATCGCCTTAAAATATCCCAGCACAAAAAGCTCAAAATATCCCAGCACAAAAAGAACATCCAAAAAAGGATTTTTCACACCTCAATCTTTTAAAAAGAAAAGGGAGCTATCATAGAGAGATAGCTCCAGATGTCAAATAATATTTTGTATTCTAATTGATGAAATACATAATTAGAATTTCTTTTGTAACAATGCAAACCACTGAGCAAGTCCAACCAAAAGTATGGCTGCTAAAATTGATTTTGCAAATAATAATTGATGGCTCCAATTAAAATAAAAAAGTGCACCTAATTCTGCAATGAGAATTATTATGGTATTGCGGCGATATATTATCCGTTCTTTCTTACACAAGGGTTTGTTCTTGTGCTCTATGGGGGATAATAGAACTATAGAAATGAACATTGTTATGCAAGCAATGAACATCAAGAAAGTTGATATGTGCATGTAATTTATCAGACAGAGGCTTATGATTATGCTAGAGTATGATAAAACAAAACAATAAGTTTCTTTTGATGCATGAAAGCCTCCTGCATAAATGCGTAATAGGGAATACGCTAGTTCGAACAAGATCCCCACCCATATATTTCCTAAGAGATACGACAATAATAAAATTATTGCAAAATCAGTTAGGAATAAACATACACGTCGCAATCCATATTTAATTATTTTGTCATTGGAATCATCTACCAATCCTAAGGATCGGAAATAATTCACTAAACGATCAATCATGTTTTAATCGTGGTAACGATTTAAACTCATTACTTGCTCGTCTAATTCTTCCTGGTAAAACCAACGTGAACATGATGCTGTTACAGCAAAAGCTGCAGCAAACACAGCAACGTTGCACAAGTTTTTGCTTACAAATAAAATAAGTTTTTTCATAATGACTCCTTTCAAATGTAGCGGGGTGAATATATTTGATATATCCAACCGATGATTTGCTGTTACATTTATATTATAACAGGAAAAAAGTACTACTTTTGGTATATGTCAAAAATATAAGGTTATATGTCAAAAATAAAAGGTTTGATAATCAAAATATCGAAAAAATGGTCAAATTTTGCAAAAATATCATATATTAGATAACAAAAAAAAGGAAATGATAATTAGAAAAGATACTATATTATTCTTGAAGATGAGAGTTTTTTTTCTGAAAAGATACTATATTATTCTTGAATTTGAGAGTCTTTTTTCTGAAAAGATACTGTATTATTTTTGAAGTTGAGAGTTCTTTTCTGAAAAGATACTATATTATTCTTGAATTTGAGAGTCTTTTTTCTGAAAAGATACTGTATTATTCTTGAAGTTGAGAGTTCTTTTTTTCTGAAAAAAGGGTGATATTTACAATAAACCAATTGCCCTCGGTCGTAAAGGAACTAATCCCATCATATTTTTCCACAACTTCATTAACATTAGATAACCCATAACCGTGATTTCTGGAGTCCTTTTTTGTTGATTTAAAAGTGACCTTATCAATTTTCTTAAGAGATCCACTAAAAGTATTTTTAATTTCGAGATACAAAGTGCTCATTTTATAAAGGATAGATACAGAAAGTTTACGCTCTGCATCGTCTTGTAATTTTTCTAGGGCCTCTATTGCGTTGCTCAGCAGATTTCCAAGGGTAATACTAATATCCAGATCACTAACAAATATGTCCGGTGGAACTGCTATAGATAACGAAAGTTTGGTGTTTAACTTTGCTGCTTTTGATAGGTAAAAATTGATTGAGCTGTCAACTGCAATATTGGTAGAGTTAATGTATTGATTACGTGGTACAACCATATTATATAAACCTAAAACATATTCACTTGCTTTATCAGGCTGCTTACAATCTAAGTAGTAAGCAACAGTTTGACAATGGTTTTTGAAATCATGCTGCAAAGCGTTTACACGATTACTGGCTTCTTTGGTCAGAGCAATTTGCTGCATGTAGAATTCATTTTGTTGAGAAATAGCCTCTTGCTGCAGTACCTGCTGATACATCTGATTGGTCTTATCCATCATATAATAGATAAGCATATTTATAAGACATAGGATCCCCATAGCAAGCATAGTCAGATTTTCGTTTTTATTGCCAAGATTGACCAGTAGATCACACAAAACAACGCTTCCCACCAATATTATAATAAATGCAAAATAAATATGAAAAGGCATTGGCGTGGAAGAACGCATATTATAAAAGCGGTTAAGGAATATTACAAATAAAAAGTAAAGCAGTACAGAAAATGCACTACCAAGAGTATAGTTAAAAGGGATAATTGTGATTTTTTGCATTATTAAAAATACAATACCTTCGCAAAGAATGCTTAATGCCATGACAAAAACAGTCGACAAAATTTTTTTGGCTACAGATCCTCTATAAATTAGAAGACAGATTAGCATATAGCCTGCAAATGAAATAAATGTGTTAAGATTAACGCTGTTTCCAAAGGTATTGATCAGCCAGATAACAAACCACACTGTGCAAATTACTGCGCTTTTGAAGGTTTTGTTTATTTTTTTCTCATGTAAAAATAAACTCAGACAGCTAACCAATATAAAGTATCCGGCAATATTGATCACGGTATCAAAAAATAAAGAGTAGTAGTTCATCTGTAGTCCTTCTTTCTGGTGTTTTCTGGTAATTACAGAAAAAAGGCGTCAATGTTTACATTGATAAAATGGTCAATTTTTGAATATGAGAAATAGAGCTTATCTGAACATTCAAAATAATGAAAATACCATTCATTTCAAGTAATTGACACCTTAGTCTGAAAGTTTACCGGGTTTGTTTGCGATTATCGTACATGGATTTCTAATATAATGCCTTTCCCTTAAAAACAGGTACAACAATTAATAATTTAATCTCAAAAAATTATGTACATCTTCTTTGCGGGAATAGCTGATCGGTATATGTACACCATCGCTCATCACAACTTCGTTTGCGCTGTATTCTACAATAAAGCTTATATTTACTATATAGGATTTATGTAATTGCACAAACAGATTTGGTGGTAATTCCTTTATTATTTTGGAAAGTTTATCATAACATAATAGATTACCATGCGTTGTTGCAATCCGGACATTTCTGCCGGAACTCTGGAAATAAACAATTTTACGGCAATCTGCAAAATGTTTTACTTTATTAAAAGTAAATGAAAAATATTTATTGGTAGTTTCGTATAGGCGTTCATACGTTTTTACTACATGTAAAATTTTATCAAAGTCAATTGGCTTTATGATAAAATCTAACGGTCGCACTTGAAATAATTGCATTGCATATTCACTCTTAGAGGAAACAAATACAACTTGTGTTGCTTGCCCTTCTGACTGTTCACGCAAAAACTGTGCAATATTTACTCCATTCACCGATTCGGAATGGAATTCAATATCAAGGAAGAGAAGATCAATGGACATGTCATTTGCTATGTATTCTTCTAATTTTTCAGCTTCATTAAACATAGTTATTCGTGGAGGAGTTGGTCTCTCCTTAAATATTCTGTTTAGAATGTCTTCCAGCTGAAAACAAAATATTTCATTATCATCGCATATAACAATATTATACATTTCTTCACCTCTTTACATAACCTAAAGGTATAAAGTAGAATGAAAATTGTTCAGTCTAAAATATACACACAATATAATTGTAAATATAAGCAGGTTATGGCTTATAGACGTCTTGATATTTGTAACTTGTACAAAATAAGGCACCATAAATAATATACAATGAATTGAAATAAATAACAATAGAATAAACAAAATAATTATAGGCAGAGGCTGCCAAGGAATATGGTTTATAAGGCTGCTAAGGAATATGGTTCACAAAGCTGCCAAGGAAATATGGTTTATAAGGCTGCTAAGGAATATAAGAAGACTGCTAAGAAATATGGTTCATAAAGCTGCAAAGTTATATGAGAAGACTGCCAGGGAATATGGGAAGGTGACTTGACTTCCAACCAAAAAGGGAATATCCTTTGAAGAGGAAGTTACGCTGGATATGCATAGCTAGATTGGTGTATTGAGGCGAATGAAAGCAAAAGCTTGAAATGTTGTGTCTGGCAGACGATATGGTATTGTCAGAGAAATGGAGGATTATTATGGAGTTCAAAAAATTACAGAGCGATATGGTAGCAGCAATGAAGGCAAGAGATAAAGCACGAAAGGATACGATTTCATCTTTGATTTCTGCAGCAAAGAAACTTGCTATTGATGAAGGAAAGAGAGACGATATTCCGGAAGAATTGGTAGACCGCGCTATTATAAAAGAAGAAAAAACAGCGCAGGAACAGGTGGACAGTTGTCCGGCAGACCGTGAGGATCTGAAAGCAGAGTATCAGGCTCGACTGGATGTGATCAAGGAGTATGCTCCGAAGATGATGTCACCGGAGGAAATTGAGGAAGTGTTAAAGACACAGTTTGCAGATGTGATCGCTACTAAAAATAAAGGTCAGATCATGAAGGCTGTTATGGCTGAGTTAAAAGGTAAGGCAAACGGCAAGGATATCAATCAGATTGTCGGAAAACTGTGCCAGTAACAGTAATCACGAGATTGCATAGGCAGTGCTTGTTAAATAGGATTAAAACCAGAGATAAAGCGTGTCGGAAGCGATGCGGGTCTTGTGGGTAAAATCCACATATTTCGATCAAAACCGGAGATAAATAAGCCAGAAGCAACGGAATAGTGCTTGACTTAAAAATCTCCTTGTGTGCGGTATTTGCCGGGGGTGATGCCGTATTCTTCACGAAAACATTTTATATAATGACTGCAAGAAGCAAAGCCGAGAAATGAGCTTATGTCTGTGCAGCTGATAGAACTGTTTTTAAGCATATAACAGGATGTTTCGCATTTTTTACGGAGGATAAACCTCTGTAGCGGGCATCCTGTTTCTTTTTGAAAAAGATGGGACAGATAGTCACGATTCAGTCCGAGAGCGTTGGCAACGTCTACGCCGGATATCGATTCCGTAATATGCTTACTGATATAATCGATTCCATGGCGTACATGGTAGGAGTAATTTTTGCCCTGTTTGATGGCGTGCATGGTGTTTGTGAATTCTGTAATCACATCAATCTTGATTGTTTCGAGTTGCTTTTCTGATATGGCGGAATCTATTTTGCGGATAAATAGATCGCTTAACGTGTAGGATTCTTCGGGTTCAAGGCCGCGTTCAATGCAAAAACGTGTAATCATAGCAACTAAAATGACAAGGTGGTATTTGCGGTTTTGCAGCGGATTATGAGAAAGAATACCCATATGTTCGCGGTTTTCAGTCAAAAGGTCTCCTTGCAGCACATCCAGGTTTCCGTTTGCAATATTGCGGTAAAAAGCGAACTCCTCTTCTATGGAAATATGAGAATAGGATTCTTCCTGCTGCTTATACAGCAGTTGGTTTAATTCTTGCTTAACGGTCATAATTAGCCCAGTCCTTTCCTAAGCATACAAAATATGCTTTTTTCATAATTACTGTTGAAATAAGAATAGGTTTTATGATATTTATCTCGGAAATATTATATCATATTACTTCAAAAATTACTATGATGAGTACAGACGATGAATGATAATTCCGGTGATGAATGCATTATCAGGAAATGATCATTGCGATTATTTTGGAAAGGAATGGTGATTACTATGAGACGATGGATTGGATTTGAGCACGGCGTGAATTTGGGTGGATGGTTGTCACAATGTGACTATAGCAAAGACAGACTAGAGCATTTTATTGTTGAGGAAGATATTAAGCGAATTAGTGATTGGCCAGTTGATCATGTGCGTCTGCCGATAGACTATAATGTTTTGCAGGATCAGGATGGTACATTTATAGAAAGCGGCTTTGAGTATGTCGGGAAGGCTATTCATTGGTGCAGAAAATATGGTTTGAATATTATCCTCGATCTGCATAAGACGGCGGGTTATTCCTTTGATCAGGGGGAAAAGGAAGCGGGCTTTTTTGACAATAGCAAGTACCAGGAAATGTTTTACAGCCTGTGGGAGGAGATGGCTAAACGGTATGCAAAATACGGAGATCATGTTGCTTTTGAATTGTTAAATGAGGTGACTGATAAAAACACAATGGATCGCTGGAATCAGATTTCACAGGAATGTATTCGTCGGATTCGCCGGATTGCTCCAACGACGAAGATATTGATTGGCGGTTATTGGAACAATTGTGTTTTGGCAGTACGCTCACTGGCTGCACCGGCAGATGAAAATATCGTATATAATTTTCATTGCTATGAGCCGTTAATATTTACTCATCAGGGTGGATACTGGGTTGATGGAATGCCGGAAGATTTTAGGATGGCTTTGCATAAGACGGTTGATGAGATTAAGAAATTGACCAAAAAGTATTTGCCGAATAATGAAATTATGCTCGAACCGGTAAAACAGGAAGAATGTTTATTCGGCAGCAGTTTTTTTGAGCAGTTCTTTGCGGATGCACTAGCAGTAGCGGAGGAAAGAAACGTGCCATTGTATTGCGGGGAATATGGGGTGATCAATCTTGCCTCAACGGAGGATACGTTACAGTGGTATCAGGCTATCAGCGAGGTGTTTGATAGGTATCATATCGGCCGCGCAGCGTGGAGCTATAAAGAAATGGATTTTGGAATTGTGGATGCACATATGGAAGATGTGCGTGAAAAGGTGATAGCGTGCCTATAGGGCATCTGACCGGTTGTTCAGGCAGAGGCAGAGGTTATAATATCCAAAACTTCGGTCTCTGTCATCTCAACAGCATCTGCAATTTGGGCAAGGGAATAGCCACTGTGATACATGTTTAAAATGATTTTTGCTGTTGTTTCGGCAATTGCTCTATCCTCAATTCCCTGTCCAAGATTGCACATAACATTCACATCCTTTCTAAAGTCGGTGTTAATCGGGATATTATATTCCGATTCCAATATCGCGAGCCTTTGTTGCTCATTTAATTGATTAGACAATAAAGCAGCGATAAGCCGATGCAGTTCATATTTTTCTTCATGTTTTGGCAGTTCTTTGGCAATCCCAATCATTACAATATTTAATAGATTCAGGTTGCCTTTCCAATTATAGGGATCTAATATTTCATCCTTTTTCAGATGAAAATGGCTCATGCAATTACAACCCATGCCCATACAGACCCAAATGCTGAATACTTGTTTAATGTCATCGTAATTGGAGTTTGTAAAGTCACGCTCCTTTTGCGAAGATATTAGTCGGCTTACATAGAAGATTGCCCTATTTAATAATGAATATGAAATAGGATCATCTTTTTGAATCTCAATATTGATAATGATTTTTGTCAATCCGGTTTTTGTTCGAACGTAAAAAACAATATCAAATCGTATCAATCCTTCATTAATATCGGCATTTTCTGTATTTAATCCCACAATTCTCTGTCCAGAATCGTCGAATTGTTCCTGATTTGTCAATCCGGGATCTACAGGAATTGTTCCAATTATGGGATCACCCTCGATATAAGCCATGACTTGTTCTGGTTTCATGTCTTTGAACTCGTCAATTACTTTTACCAAAATATGTGCCAGTATGATTTTTTGAGACAATAGGCGTTTTGCATGCGTGTCATATTGTGCCTTGTCTTTCGAAGCATTTATGGCGTTTGTAATATCTGTATTCAAGTAACCCTCCTTATCTTATAGTGAGAATTTCAAAATTAATTTACGAATAATTTAGAAATTCATGCAAACAGTGTTATAGCGTATGCATGCATATTTCCATAATAAGGATGTCACTCTAATATCATTATAAAAGAGATTGTCAGTAGATTCAATGGAAAAATCATGCAAAGAGCCTTATGAATGGTTGAAGAAACAGTTTCATGAAAAGCGACTAGAGGGGATTTGTAGAACAATGTGAACGTATAATAACATATGATGATAATGATTGCAAGAGAAATATATAAAAACAAATATATTAATCGCAAAAAGAGGAAGCCGAAACGACTTCCTCTTCCATTTTGTAATAAAAATATGTTTCTGTTTGTACGATACGAAAACAATGAATCCTTGGTTAATTACTGAAGCAAGGACAATACACCCTGGTTTGCCTGATTTGCCTGTGCAAGCATAGACTGACCAGCCTGCTGAAGGATGTTGTTCTTGGAGTAGTTAACCATCTCTTCTGCCATGTCTGTATCACGGATACGAGACTCAGCGGATGTGGTGTTCTCAACAACGTTATCCAAGTTGTCAATTGTGTGCTCAAGACGGTTCTGAACAGCACCAAGTGCGGAACGCTGAGAGGATACTTTCTGGATTGCTTCAGAAATTGTATCAATAGCACCAGTGGCATCATCTTCCGTGTTAACTTTAAGACCAGATACACCAATTCCAGTAGCACTCATTTGAGAAATTTTAACAGAAATTTTGTTGGTGTTTTCTGAGTCTGCTCCGACATGAAGATTAAATATTAAATCATCATTTACAGTTTCGGTTCTGATTATGTTTGCTGTCTTGGCAGCTGCCCCAGTATCTGCAACCTTAAACTTCTGGTTTTTGTCAGCATACAATTCTCCTGCTGCAGCTGCTGCTTTGTCGGCTGTCAGCGCATTACCGTTAGCGTCATATAATTTGGTAATATATGCATAATCTTCACCTTTTTTTGCGAGATTAGCAGCAGTCTGATTGTCTTTCTCGACTGTGTATATTTTCTTTCCTTCAGCAAGAGCTGTTTTCAATTCAGTTGGATTATTAATTTTAGTCTTAGACCCCTCTACATACAATTCACCCCCGTCTTTGATCTTATACTGAGATGTTACAAAATTGGCATCTTTAGAACCTTTGGTATCACCCTTTAGTAAATATGTTTCATTGAACTTAGTAGTTTCTGATACACGATCAATTTCAGTGGTAAGTTGATCAATTTCATCTTGAATGGAATCTCTGTCAACTTGAGAGTTTGTACCGTTAGCAGACTGAACTGCCAACTCATTCATTCTCTGAAGCATAGAGTGAACTTCGTTCAAAGCACCCTCTGCAGTCTGTACTGCGGAAATACCATCTTCTGCGTTTGTAGAAGCCTGATCCAAACCACGGATCTGCTTTCTCATCTTCTCGGAAATAGAAAGACCTGCTGCATCATCTGCTGCACGGTTGATTCTGTAACCGGAAGAAAGTTTCTCTGTAGACTTAGCAAGAGAATTTGTTGTTAATCCAAGCATTCTGTTAGCGTTCATCGCTGTAATGTTGTGTTGTACTATCATAGTAGTTACCTCCTTGTGTTAAATGTTCGGGGTGAATCCTTTCGCCCCGGTGGATTAATTAATTGTTTCATGAATAATGAGAAATGGACTGTGCCGATTGTGTCAGACTTGGTATTCTGTGCTTGATTTGGCGCAGAATGGAGTTTCGCAGAAACTTTTAAGATGAACACAAGTGCTCATTATGTCATGAGTTTTCATTGATTTTGAGCTGCCTCCTCTCGTACAATAATGAAACAAAAGTTTACAAAGTGTTGCATTTTGCTCGTATGTAGCAAAAATTGAGGGCTTATTGCCGTTATGACGTGAGGAAGAAACGATATATGAAGTATAGATGCATGAAATATAAAAACACGAAATATAGAAATATGAAATTTAGGAATATGAAATATAGAAATACGAAATTCAGAAATACGAAATTCAGAAATACAAATTATGGGTGAACAAAATCAGATGTTTTGTTTGTGTCGTTTGCGTCGTAAGTTTACGGTGATGCTTGTGACCTGTTGCTTCCTTGCAAAATAAATAGAAATTTGGGAATAATAAAGCAAATAGCAAATGGTGAAGATGCGATTTTGTTTGATAACTGGTACATATGTTGATATAATGTAGTAAAGTTATGACGATAGCGTCGCAAGTTTACGGTGAAAATATAAGAAGGACGAGGTGAGACTATGATTAACGCAAGAACATATATGAAACGAGATAACTATATCGATCGGCTGATACACACCATGTGGAATGGTGAGATCAAGGTACTTACAGGAATACGTCGTTGTGGCAAGTCCGTCATTCTTTTTGAACTATTTTATGCGTATTTGCTGGCGCAGGGAGTCGAAGAAAGTCATATTATTAAGATTTCATTGGATCAGAGAAGATATAGTAAGTATCGAAATCCTATCACACTTTGTGAGTACGTGGAGTCGATTATTTGTGATAAGCCGAAAGAGCAGTATTATCTGTTTGTCGATGAAGTACAGTTCACTACAAGTGTAGTCGACGAAGAAAATGGAGGAATCCCGGTTACTATTTATGATATGTTGAACGAGTTGAAGGCATATGACAATTTGGATGTGTATGTGACGGGGAGTAATTCAAAGGGATTATCAAAGGATATTGCGACGGAATTTCGCGGACGTGCAACACAGATTCATGTATATCCGCTTTCTTTTGCGGAGTTTTATGCAGCGGTTGGCGGTGATGAACGTAAGGCGTTGGATAGTTACATGCTATATGGTGGGATGCCGCGGCTTCTGACAATGGAGGATGAGCGGGAAAAGAAAGAATATTTGTCCACTTTATTTGATGAAGTGTACATTAAAGATATCGTGGAGCGCAATCATATCACACGTGAAGATATACTGAACAATATTTTGGATTTTTTGGCTTCGCAAATCAGTTCATTGACAAATCCTACGAATATTGCAAATGCGTTGACGAGTATGCGGGGAGAAAAGATCCATTCGGCGTTGGTATCTAATTATATTACTCATACCAGAGACTCCTTTTTGATTTCGATGGCGAAAAGATATGACATCAAGGGTAAATCATATTTTGAGTATCCGAATAAGTATTATTATGTTGACGTTGGCTTGCGAAATGCACGGTTAAATTATCGACAATTCGACCCGGGGCATATCATGGAAAATATCATTTATATCGAACTTTTGCGGCGCGGATATAGTGTGGATGTGGGGGTTGTGACGGACCGGACCGCTGGGAAAAATGCGCAGCGAGAGATTGATTTTGTGGTGAATGATATGGACCGAAAAATATATATTCAGTCGGCATTTCAGATGGAGAATGATAGGAAAGTGTCATCGGAGAAAGCATCACTAATGCTGACGAAGGATTTCTTTAAGAAGATTATTGTGCGATTGGATATACCACATCATTTTTATGACGAAGACGGCATATTTCACTGTAATTTGATTGATCTGTTGCTGGGGCGGGTAGAATTATTTTAGCGGCATAATAGTCAAAACACAAAAAGATCCTGCACCATAAAACAGGTGATCTTGGGTGTATGGAAGGGGTGATTTGTCTTGTAACCTTTGGGTAATGCCGTTACAATGTAATAAATATGATATTGGGTCAAAATCATAAATAGATAACGACAGGAGAGCAGGTGGGCATATGAAAAAGACGATTAGTATAGGAATACAAGTTTTTTCTGATCTGAGGGAGCAGGATTGCTTTTTTGTAGATAAAACAAATTTTATAAAAGAATGGTGGGAAAATCGGGATGTTGTGACATTGATCACACGTCCGCGCCGCTTTGGTAAGACATTAAATATGAGTATGTTGGAATGTTTCTTTTCAAAAAAATATGCCAACCGAGCAGATCTGTTTGAAGGACTTTCTATCTGGCAGGATGAGACATATCGGAAATTGCAGGGGGCGTATCCTGTGATCTTTTTGAGCTTTGCTGCTGTGAAAGCCGGAAATCTGGAGGATGCCAAAACGCAGATCAAACAGGAGATTGCAAGACTGTACTGGGAAAACAGGGATCTCATGAAAGAAGATATTTTTGGTGAGGATGAGCGTGAATTATATTACCGGACAACAGTAAAGATGGATGATGTTACGGCACAGGATTCTTTGAGAAATTTGTCTGTTTGGATGGAACGCTATTATGGTAAGAAAGTCATTATTCTTTTGGATGAATATGATACGCCGATGCAGGAGGCGTATGTTCAGGGATACTGGGATGAATTTATGACTTTTGTGAGAAGCCTGTTCAATGCGACATTTAAGACGAATCCTTATTTAGAGCGCGCTATTATGACGGGAATTACCAGAGTCCGGTATCCAAAACGTGTGAAGTTTGCAGAGCAAACTTCTAATGGCTCGGTATTAACCGAGCCTATTTTCTCTGACCTGAATAACTTACGTGTCGTGACGACGACTTCCAATCTGTATGCAGATTGTTTCGGTTTTACGGAGGAGGAAGTTTTTGCTGCACTGGATGAGTATGGTATGGGAGATAAAAAGGAAGAAGTGAAACAGTGGTATGACGGTTTTACGTTTGGGGAACATAGAGATATTTACAATCCGTGGTCCATTACAAATTATCTGGACGAACGCAAATTATATCCATACTGGGCATCCACGAGCTCCAATGGTCTTGTGAGCCGACTGATCCGGACGTCATCTGCCGATGTGAAAGAGAAGATGGAGGATCTTTTGAACGGACAGGAGATCATCGTAAATTTCGATGAGCAGATCGTGTATAATCAGTTAGATCATAACGTAAATGCCATTTGGAGTCTTCTGCTTGCCAGCGGATATCTGAAAGTGAAACAGGTTGATTATCGTGGCATTACAAGAGAGCCGTGGTATACGTTGGATATAACAAATGTTGAAACGCTTAGTATGTTTACGACAATGTTTCAGAATTGGTTTCAAAATCAGGATGCGAACTATGGTTATTTTATGAAAGCCTTGATTGCTGGTGATCTGGAAGCAATGAATTATTATATGAATAAAGTTGCTCTTGCCACATTCAGCTATTTTGATGTGGGAAGTGAACATGGAAGCGATCCGGAGCCGGAGCGTTTTTATCACGGATTTGTGCTCGGGTTGATCGCAGAACGTTCGGGTATCTACATGATACGATCTAACCGGGAGAGTGGATTTGGAAGGTACGATATTATGATGGTTCCGCAGGAGCGCGAGAAATATCCTGCGATCATTATTGAATTTAAGGTGTGCAGCCGGATGAGAAAGGAAACTCTGGAGGAGGCTGTTCAGTCCGCATTAGACCAAATTACAGAGAAAAATTATGACGCAGAATTGTTAGCGCAGGGAATATCAGCAGATCGGATCCGGCATTACGGATTTGCCTTTGAAGGGAAAAAGGTATTGATCGGACAAGACGAAAAGGCTTGATCGGTATCTGGTGATGCCTTGTCAGTGTTCAGTGCCGGAGCGAGTAGAAGTGTCTTAATAACATGAATTGCGTTAATAGAATAATAGTCAAACAGCAAAAAGAGGAAGCCGAAACGACTTCCTCTTCCATTTTGTAATAAAAATATGTTTCTGTTTGTACGATACGAAAACAATGAATCCTTGGTTAATTACTGAAGCAAGGACAATACACCCTGGTTTGCCTGATTTGCCTGTGCAAGCATAGACTGACCAGCCTGCTGAAGGATGTTGTTCTTGGAGTAGTTAACCATCTCTTCTGCCATGTCTGTATCACGGATACGAGACTCAGCGGATGTGGTGTTCTCAACAACGTTATCCAAGTTAGAGATTGTGTGCTCTAAGCGGTTCTGAACAGCACCAAGTGCGGAACGCTGATCGGATACTTTCTGGATGGATTCCTTGATGGTATCGATTGCGTTCAGTGCGTTAGTGTCATCTGCACCATCTACACGTAGACCATTAATGCCAAGTCCCTTAGAACTCATAGAGTCAATGTTAATAGTAATCTGGTTGTTAGAAGTTGCGTCTGCACCTACATGTAATTTAAGTTTTAAGGAACCTGTAATATCCTTTTGACCAGCAACTTCATTTGGATCCAAATCAACAACATTTCCTAATGCATCATATACTGTTGGTGCATCAATACGCTTAACTTCATTTCCAGCATTGTTGATAGAAAAATAGTCATCAAGAGCGTTTTCTGCGATTTTGTTGCCGTCGCGGTCATAATAAGCAGCTTTTTCTGTAGCTACTTTTGCAGCAGTTGCTTTAGTTGCAGTAATGTTATCACTTGTTGAAACAGGTGCAGCTGCAGCATTAGCCTCTTTACCGCCACTAGCCGTAGCTGTTGCAATTGTATTACCATCAGTATCTTGAATTTCAAACTTTCCTGGTGTTGTTGCATCTGCTACAATTGAAAAGTTGCTATCAGCTCCATTTAATTTGAGCTTATATGTATTATGAGCAGCCTTACCATCAAAAGTTGAGTTAAAATCAACAGTCACACCCTGATTTTTAATTGCTTTTGCAAGTTCATTTTGACTATCTTGGCTAGCTGTAGCTACAAATTCAAATTTGATTTTTAAGCCATTGGCTCCAGTATTGTCAGCACCAGCATTAATTGTTGCAGCGGCAGGATTTTGATTAGTGCCATATTTGAAGCTTGCTTTCTGCGTTGCATCCTGATCGCCCTTCAACAAATAAGTTTCATTAAACTTGGTTGTCTCAGATACACGATCAATCTCAGTTGTCAACTGATCAATCTCATTCTGGATAGCTGTACGGTCAGACTCAGAGTTTGTACCGTTAGCTGCCTGAACTGCCAACTCGTTCATTCTCTGAAGCATAGAGTGAACTTCGTTCAAAGCACCCTCTGCAGTCTGTACTGCGGAAATACCATCTTCTGCGTTTGTAGAAGCCTGATCCAAACCACGGATCTGCTTTCTCATCTTCTCGGAAATAGAAAGACCTGCTGCATCATCTGCTGCACGGTTGATTCTGTAACCGGAAGAAAGCTTCTCAGTAGATTTAGCAAGTGAGTTAGTTGTTAAGCCCAACATTCTGTTGGAATTCATTGCTGTAATATTGTGTTGTACTATCATAGTAGTTACCTCCTTGTTTTGAGTTTGGGGTGAATCCGTTCGCCCCAGTGTTAATAAAAGTTAAGATATGTTCGGAAAAATCCATCATATCAGTGTCGATATCAAGAAAACGACTGTGCCGTATCGTAGATATCATGAATTTAAGTTTTAGATCGTTGCCTCCTTTCGCAAAACAGAAACCCTCGTTTACAAAATGTTGCACTACGTTATTTGCGCCGGAAATAGCCAGCTCAAGGGTTCCGTATTTCCAAGCAAAGGATTAGAATAAAAAACGTAGCAACCTCTGGAAATGCTTGCATTTCCAGGATAAATCAGCAGTACAACGGAAAGGAAAAGGGGAAATGAGTACAACAAGTCCTATCAGGAAAGAAGAGGATTTGCAGCGGTTCCGAAACTACTATTTGGAAAAAGGAAAGATGAGAAATTACTTATTAATAGTGGTTGGATTGAACACAGCGCTGCGCATTGGAGATGTATTAAGTTTGCAGTGGAAAGATGTTTATGACTACAAGCGTAGAAGATTTCGAGCACATTTGCAGGTGGTAGAACAGAAAACCGGCAAAACAAATCAAATTGCACTGAATGACTGCGTTTTGCATGCATTGCGGCAATGCTACAACGGCCAAAAAGCAGACGAATATTTATTTTATAGTGCATGTCATAAAAATCAGCCGATCAGCCGCAGTCAAGCTTGGAGAATTGTGCGGCAGGCAGCAGAGGAGACAGGGTTAGACGGCAATGTCAGCTGTCATTCCTTGCGCAAAACATTTGGTTATCATGCATGGAAACAGGGCGTACCGCCAGCAATGCTGATGATGATCTACAACCATTCATCGTATCAGATTACAAAGCGTTATTTAGGGATTATACAAGAAGAAAAAGATGATGTTTTTTACCACGTGCAATTATAAGACATCAAAACATATTCAAAAAGAAAAGAACCCTAGGCAATTAAAAGTGTAAGAATTGCTTATTGGGATAATATACAAGTGACTGTGCCGATAAAATTATTTTAATGAGATCAATATAATGTATAAAGAAGTGTTTTAGGACACAATGTGTTGTGGAGTCTCAAAAAAACAAAAAATGCACAAATTTTTTTAGAAAAAGGGTTAAGTTCTCAGCAAATCAACCGATATTGTTATTGTAATAAAAAATGCAACATTTTGTAAACAATTGTTTCTGTTTGAAGAGGAAGGAGGCAACCGCAAAACAACATG
>ERZ791907.1415-NODE-1415-length-16355-cov-2.598528_pt1 | contig 16355 bp, 16 predicted proteins | sample MGYA00510145_ERZ791907 | MGnify/ENA primary metagenome ERZ791907 (study PRJEB30046, sample SAMN00792089) | human gut metagenome | study: EMG produced TPA metagenomics assembly of the A metagenome-wide association study of gut microbiota in type 2... | reverse complement strand
ATCAAAGGTTTGGTTATTGGAAGCAGTATTATGTTTTTTACTGGTTTAATTGATGATTTAATCGATATTAAGCCACTGGTTAAACTAACATTGGAAGTTATTGCGGCTATGGTTTTGATTTATTTTGGGGTTTCAGTAGATATTATTCGTTTGCCTTTGGGCATTCAAATTGATACAGGTATTATTTCGTTTATTTTTACGATTATTTGGGTGGCCGGTATCACAAATGCAGTAAACCTGATTGATGGTTTGGATGGTCTTGCCGGAGGTATGAGTGTTATTGTGCTTGTGGTCATTGGTTCTATCGCTATCATCGAAAGACGTTCGGATTTATTAAGCATTGCCTTTATCTTAGCTTTTGGAACATTGGGTTTCTTAGTTTATAATGCGCATCCAGCTAGTATCTTTATGGGAGATTGTGGATCGTTGTTTTTGGGGTTCATGATTTCGGCAATTTCATTGCTTGGATTTAAATCGAGTACGATTTTGACGTTGGCATTGCCTATCTTATTGTTGATGCTGCCAATTATTGATACGTTATCCGCTATTTTGAGACGTACTTTAAAGGGTATGAAATTTATGGAGGCGGACAAGAGTCATATTCATCACTTGTTGATGCGCCAATTTGGACATCGTAATACTGTAATTATCATGTGTGGTTTAACAGCGCTTTTTGGATTGAGTGCTTTTGCGTATATGATCAATCGAAATATCGGCTTTTTAGTTATGGTCATTATATTGTTGGCGGTAGAGATCTTTATTGAGAAATCGGCAATGATTAGTGAGAAATTTCATCCTTTAATTGGTTTGTGGCATCGTATTCAAAGAAAATCGCGAAAAATATTCAAAAAAGTAGGCTAAAATGCCTACTTTTAATATTGTTTTCACATCGGTTTGTTAGAATGGGGTTATGGAACCGAATGAATGGCAAAAGTACAAAAACAAGAAGTCGACGGAGTACACACAGAAAATAACGTCGCAGGCTAGAATTGCTGAAGAACAACTGTTAGAGGGTTTAAATGAAAGTGAGGTTTATGATTATATGCTTTCTAAACTGAATTTTTGTCAGAGGAAACAAATGTATTCGAGTTTAGAGGCTAAGGTGTATGTGAAAGTTGGTGACATATGCTTTACAGATTTTGGATTGGCCTATCTAAGTGAGGTTGGCTATCAGCATTTTGGTTTAGTGTTGGCAATGAAGAATGGGAAAATATTTGTAGTACCTATGAGTGGGAATAGTAGTGCGTATCATAGGGCGTATGATCCTGTATCCCATATGGGAAAGCGTCATTTGATGCGTTTACCAGAAATTGAGGGATTAAATAAGTCGAGTGTCTTATTTTTAAATGATGCGAAATGGATCAATTCGGCGCGTGTGATTGATGTGAAGGCGCATATTGACCCGAATTCTCACTTGTTTGATAAAATAAAAAAATGTGTTATGCAAATGATGCTATAATAAGAACATGTCAAAATGTGTAGTAGCCTGTTCAGGTGGACCTGACAGCATGGCTTTATTAGATCAATTGAATAAACAAGGCAAGGACATTGTCGTTGCACATGTGAATTATAAACATCGCGATACGGCAGATAGGGATGAGAAAATAGTGAAGGAATATTGTAAAAAATATGATATTCCTGTTCGAGTTTTATATCCGGTGTATGAGAAAGGAAATTTTCAGGCATGGGCAAGAGATGTTCGTTATGCCTTTTTTGAAGAAGTGGCAGATGAATTTGATACGAAATTATTATATGTAGCACATCAGATGGATGATGTGATTGAGACGTATTTGTTTCAGAAAAATCGAAATATGATTTGTGACTGGTATGGATTAAAAGAAAAGAGTGTAAGGCAGGGATACCAAATTGTTCGACCTTTACTTAATTTCACAAAGAGTGAATTGCAACAATACTGCAATGATAATGGTGTTTCTTTTGGGATTGATGAATCGAATTTAACCAATCACTATACGCGTAATGTGATTCGTCATACACAAATTGAGAAGATGGATCGTAATGAAAAGGAAGAATGGATTTTAAAGATTCAAAATGAGAATGATTTTTGGCAAATAAAAAGAGCAGGCATAGAAGATTTTTTAAAGAATTGGAATGGGGATGTAGATTCTTTATTGAATCAAGAAGATGCCTGGCTCTATTTAGATGCTTTCTTATTTCAGGCTTTGAGCCATCATTTCTCTAGGAAATACACGGAAGAGTTGTGTGTCCAATTAAAGGGAAATGTGCTGATTGAAATAGAGAATCATTTATTGGAAAGGCATAATGAAAAGTTGTATTTAATGCCAAAACCACAGAATGTGTATTGTACATTGGATGAATTGGAGTATAAAGATTATAAAGAATTCTCTATTATGAATCAGGGGCAAACAATTGAGTCTTTTAGTGTGGAGGCATCTGACTTTCCTTTGGTGGTGCGTCATGTTAAAGTGAATGACGTAATTTCAATGCGTTTTGGAAATAAGAATGTGCATCGTTTCTTTGTGGATCGAAAAATCTGCAAGATATACCGAAAATATTGGCTGGTTGTGGAAAATAATGCAGGAAAAGTTATTTTCGTACCAGGCCTTGGATGTGATGTAGAACATTATTCACAAAATCAACAGTTCTATTTTAAAATGAATGGTCTAGATTAAATGTTTATGTTACAATGTTTAAGTAACTTAAGGAGAAAAACACCATATGATAGCTCAAGATATTGAAAAAATTTTATTAAGTGAAGAAGAAATCGAAAACCGTTGTGTAGAACTAGCACATCAAATAGAAGAAGATTATAAAGAATCTGGAGAAACTCCAATCGTAGTTGGATTGTTAAAGGGAAGCGTTCCTTTTATGGCTGAATTGATCAAGCGTTTTGAATTTCCATGTGAAATTGATTTTATGTCCGTTAGTTCATACGATGGAACAGAATCTATTGGAGATGTTCGTATTTTAAAGGATATGGATTTATCTTGTAAGAATCGTTCTATTTTAGTTGTAGAAGATATTATTGATACAGGTAGAACTTTAGTTGAAGTAAAGAAAATGTTTAAGAATAAAGGTTGTCTAGATGTTCGTTGTGTAACATTGTTAGATAAACCAAGCCGTCGTGTTTGTGAAATTGAGGCGGATTACGTTGGTTTTGAGGTGCCAAACGAATTTGTGGTTGGATACGGATTGGATTACAACCAGAAATATCGTAACTTACCATTTGTTGGTGTTTTAAAACCTGAAATTTATCAGTAGGAGGAAGATTATGAAGAAGTGGTTAAATTATTTACCAACCATCTTCATTTTATCAATTGTATTATCATTAGTTTTTTATAGTTCACAGGGCAGTACTGTACAAATGAATTATACACAATTTGAGAAAATTGTAGATGAAGTTGACTTTAAGAAGAGTTCTATGACAATTAGTTCCACTGTTATTCAGTTGGAAGGTACTTATGAACAGAACTCAAAGACAGTTGGATACAAGGTTATTGTTCCAAGAACAGAAAAGAATATTGAGAAGTTGGAAAAGGATTTGCAACGTAATGGTGGAAAGCTAACAGTAGAAGATCCAAACCAAGGAAGTGTATGGATTTCTATTCTTTCTCAAATCATTCCATTCTTGATTATTGCGGTATTCTTCTACTTCATGTTTTCTAAAATGGGTGGTGGAGGCAATAATAAAGCCTTTGAATTCGCAAAATCAAAAGCTCGTGTTGAATCGAATGTAAAAGTTCGTTTTAAAGATGTTGCGGGTTGTGAAGAAGAAAAAGAAGAAGTAAAAGAAATTATCGATTACTTGCGTTCGCCAAAGAAATTTACAGATATGGGAGCACATATTCCTAAGGGAATCTTGATGGTTGGTCCTCCAGGAACTGGTAAGACTTTATTGGCAAAAGCCGTAGCTGGAGAAGCCAATGTTCCATTCTTCTCGATTTCAGGTTCTGACTTTGTTGAAATGTTTGTCGGAACAGGTGCGAGTCGTGTTCGTGACATGTTTAAAACAGCACAAAAGAGTGCGCCATGTATTATTTTTATTGATGAAATCGATGCCGTTGGACGTCAGCGTGGAGCTGGTATGGGTGGCGGAAACGATGAGCGTGAACAAACATTGAACCAATTATTGGTTGAAATGGATGGTATGACAGATAATGCTGGAATCGTTGTTATTGCGGCTACAAACCGTCCAGACGTATTGGACCCTGCTTTACTTCGTAGTGGTCGTTTCGATCGTCGCGTTACGGTTAGCTTGCCAGATATTAAGGGCCGTGAAGCTATTTTACAGGTACATGCTCGTAACAAGAAATTGGCGAATGATGTTTCACTTGCAAACCTGGCAAAACGTACGCCTGGATTCTCTGGTGCAGATTTAGCTAATGTATTGAATGAAGGTGCCATTTTAGCGGTTCGTAAAAATGAGTCTAAGGTTACAATGACGGATTTAGATGAAGCTATTGACCGTGTTATGATGGGACCTGCGAAAAAGAGCAAAAAATATACAGAAAAAGATAAAATTCTTGTGGCTTACCATGAAGCGGGACATGCCGTTATTGGTTTAAAACTTGAAGATGCAGATATGGTTCAGAAAGTTACAATTATTCCTCGTGGAGATGCGGGTGGATATAACTTGATGACACCTCGTGAAGAGAAATACTTCCATAGAAAATCTGAATTTATTGCGCAGATCACTGGTTTACTTGGTGGTCGTACAGCTGAAGAGATCCAATTTGGTGAAATCAGTGCGGGTGCTGTAAATGATATTGAAAAATTAACAGAAATTGCCAAAAATATGGTTCGTGTATATGGTATGTCTAGTTTAGGGCCTATCCAATATGCGGATCCTCAAGGAAATGTCTTCTTAGGAAGAGATTATACAAAGGGTAGTGATTATTCTGCAGGTGTAGCGGCTGAAATTGATAAAGAAGTTCGTGCGATTGTTGATGAGTGCCATGAAAATTGCCGTAAGATCTTAACTGAAAACAAAGATTTGTTGGATTTGATTGCGAACAATTTGTATGAACATGAAACATTAACAAATGAAGAAATCACCAATTTAATGAATTATGGACAATTAACAGATCCAAATATTGAAACAAATGCAGAAGAGGAAAAAGTAGAACAAGAAGTAGTTCAAGTTCCAGAGATTCCGGAGACTCCAGCTGGTGTTGATCAAAAGGATTTGGATGATGCGTTCAATGAATTAACTAAGAAAAAAGATTAATTACACATTAAAGCCATCGATTGATGGCTTTTAGTTTGGCTTGAAATGGATACAAGAATTCAGTAGAATGTTGCTAGTGAATTTTATTGTGGAGGATATTATGAAAGATCAACTATTAAAAGCTCTTGTTTTAAATGAGCATGTTCGTTTATATATTGTGCGCACAACTGACTTAGTACAGGAAGCGCAAGATCGTTTTGATTTACATCCATGTGCTTGTGCAGCTTTAGGAAGAACTTTATCTGTAGCAAGTATGATGGGTGCTATGTTGAAATCAGAAGAAGAAATGTTGTCAATCACAATCAATGGACACGGTCCAATTGGTTCTATTGTGGTAGATGCATATGCGAATGGAAATGTTCGTGGGTTTGTTTCAAATCCACATGTAGAGGATGTTTTGATTCGCCCAGGAAAATTAAATGTAGGAGCTGTTGTCGGCACAGATGGAACTTTAACAGTTACTAAAGATTTAAGTATGGAAGAAAACTTTTCTGGTTCGGTTGAGTTACAGAGTGGTGAAATTGGGGATGATTTCGCCTATTACTTTACTTTGTCTGAACAAACACCAACAGCTGTATCATGTGGAGTTTTAATAGGAACAGATGGTCGTGTTGCCAGTGCAGGTGCTATGATTCTACAAATGCTTCCAGATGCAACAGAAACAGATATTTCTATTTGTGAACACGTACTTGAAGGATTGAAACCAATGAGTACTTTAATTCAAGAATATGATGATTCAAGTTTAGAAGATTTGGCAAATGACATGTTTGAAGATGCGAAGATTTTAACGACACAACCAGTGGCTTATGATTGTCCTTGTTCAAAGGTACGTATGGCTAGAGCTTTGGGAACTATAAAAAAATCAGATGTTTTAGAGATGGCTGATAAAGAGCATGGTTGTGAAATCACATGTAATTTCTGTAATGAAACATATCATTTCACAGAAGAAGAATTAAGAGCGATTGCGAGTAAGATGCATGATTAAGATTGGAAATGTAGAAATCGAAAATCCGGTTGTGATTGCACCAATGGCAGGTATTAGTAATATCGCATTTCGTAGAATTGCGAAACGCTTTGGAGCTGGTTTAGTTTGTAATGAAATGGTAAGTGATAAAGCTTTATACTATGATTCATTGAAGACGAAACAAATGTGTGCCATCGATGAAAATGAACATCCTGTATCTTTCCAGTTGTTTGGTCATGACATTGATACGGTTGTGTATGCAGCTAAATATTTGGATACGCAAACAGATTGTGACATTATTGACTTTAATATGGGGTGTCCCGTAAACAAGGTTATCAAAGCACAGGCAGGAAGCTTTTTAATGAAGGATATTGATTATGCCAAAGAACTTGTATCGAATATTGTACAAAATGTAAATAAGCCAGTAACTGTAAAGATGCGTTTAGGTTTTGATACGTATCATATTAATTGTGTTGAAATGGCGAAGGCTATGGAAAGTGTGGGCGTTAGTGCTGTTGCGGTGCATGGTCGTACGCGTAATCAGATGTATGAAGGAAAAGCAGACTGGTCTTATATTAAGCAAGTAAAAGATGCGGTATCTATTCCTGTTATCGGGAATGGGGATGTCCGCAGTGTAGAAGATTTTCACCGTATGATGAATGAAACAGGTTGTGATGCGGTTATGCTAGGTCGAGGAATTGTAGGTAATCCATTCTTGATTCAAGAATGTGTGGATTCAATTACAGGACAGAAACATGAATTTTCAATGGAAGATCGTATTGAAATTTGTGTGGATCATGCCAAAGGATTAGCGGATACAAAAGGTGAAAAAGTAGCTATTCGTGAAATGCGAGGTTTGGCTAGCTGGTATTTAAAGGGACTTCCTAGTTCAAGGATCTTTAAAAACGAGATGTCACAAATGAACACATTAGAAGATTTAGAAAATATATTACGTCAATTTATGGTGGTGCAGCGTTAGTTGCATCTTTTTTTTGATAATTGGTAAGCGTTTTCAAAGTGTGAAGAATATACTTTAAGTTTCTTGTGTTCCGGTATAAAATATATATACGGAGGTTATATCGATATGGATCAAAGAAAGACAAAAGCCTTTTTTGAAGGGCGTGACATACATGCTTATAATATTTTTGGTGCACACCTAGAAGCTAATGGGGTTCGCTTTAGAGTGTATGCTCCAAACGCAAAGAATATTTCAGTTATTGGTACATTTAATAATTGGGATGATCAAGCGAGTAAAATGAAAAAAGATAAACGTGGGATTTGGGAATGTTTTGTAGAAGGTGCAAAGGATAAGGATTCGTATAAATATCGTGTGTGGCAGGCAAATGGTGAATTGGTAGACAAAATGGATCCATATGCTTTTTATAGTGAATTAAGACCAAATACGGCAAGTATTGTATCAGATTTAAGTTATGATGGATGGACTGACAAAGAATGGCTGAATCAAAGAAATAAGGGTTTTGATTCTCCTGTAAATATTTATGAAATGCATGTTGGTTCATGGAGAAAAGATGATGAAAGCGAAGAGTTTGTACAGTATCATGAAATAGAAAAGGAATTGATTGAACATTGTAAAAAACATCACTTTACACATGTTGAAGTCATGCCGCTATGTGAATACCCGTTTGATGGTTCTTGGGGTTATCAATGTACGGGATATTTTTCAAGTACTTCTCGTTATGGAACAAATCATGAATTAATGCACTTTGTGAATGCACTTCACGAAGCTGGAATTGGTGTTATCATGGATTTTGTACCTGTGCACTTTGTAAAGGATAATTACGCGTTAGGAATGTTTGATGGTACGCCTTTATATGAATATTCAAAACCGGAAGATGCGAATAGTGAATGGGGAACGGCTAACTTCAACTTATGGAAAGAAGAAGTTCGCTCATTCTTGATGTCTGCAGCCAATTTCTGGGTAGATGTTTATCATGTGGATGGTTTAAGAATGGATGCGATCAGTAATGCGATTTTCTGGCATGGAAACAAGAATAATGGTGTGAATGAAGGTGCATGTGATTTCATGAAACGTATGAATCACTTGTTGAATGAGGCACATCAAGGAAAAATCATGTTGATTGCAGAAGATTCAAGCGATTTCCCTAATGTCACAAAGCCAAGTTATGCGGGTGGTTTAGGATTTGACTATAAGTGGGATCTAGGTTGGATGAATGATACATTATCTTATTTAAAAAGAGATCCAATCTATCGTAAGTGGCATCACCATGACGTTACTTTCTCGATGGCTTATTTCTATTCAGAAAGATTTATCTTACCATTTAGTCATGATGAAGTTGTGCATGGTAAGGCAACCATTGTAGATAAGATGTGGGGAAGCTATGAAGATAAGTTTGCCCAGGCAAGAGCATTATATGTATATATGTTTACGCATCCTGGAAAGAAATTGAATTTCATGGGTAATGAAATTGGTCAATTGCGTGAATGGGATGAACAAAAGAGCTGTGACTGGTTCTTGTTGGATTATCCAATGCACGATGCATTTGAACATTTATGCGAAGATTTAGGCAAGATTTACACAGAAAATGATGCATTCTTTGATCAAGATTATGATCCAAGTCGTTTCTGTTGGATTGACGCAGATAATGTAGGACAAAATACGTTCTCATTTATTCGTAGAGGTTCAAAGAAAGATTTCGTTATTATTATGAATTTCTCAACAAATCCATATGATCACCAACAGTTTGGTGTTCCTTGCAAAGGTAAATATAAAGAAATTTTGAATACAGAGTGGGATAAATACAACGGAAACTTAAAAGGTCATGCACCTCAAGAGGTGCAGGCAATGCGTCTTACAAGACATAATCAGCCATATATGATCGAAGTAAATGTTCCTAGTTTTGGTGCCATGATTTATGAAGTTGAAAAGTGAGATTGATTTCTCACTTTTTTTGATGAAACTTCTTTTTTTTTACGTATAAGAGAGTGTAGAAAAAAGGAGAACAAAAAAATGGAAAAATTAGATGTAGAATTTGAACTGTTTCGTAAGCGAGTGTACAACTTGGAGATTCGTAGCTTTTATTTACTTTTATTGAATCGGGGGTGCGACATAAAGACTTTAAGAGCTTTATTTTCGGATGTAGATGAAAAACTCGCTTTAAAGATGGATGGTATGTTTTATCGTGCTCAATCGGATCGAGTGCAAGAAGTGTTAGAGAAAGTAATCAAACAAGAAAAGACAAATGCGAGGATGGATTGTTTTGAGAAGTTATTTGAAAAAGGGATAGACATATTTGAAGCGTTGGAATTGATTGGGATTAGTCAAAATGACATAGAATTGATCAATGATGCAGCTTATGTGTGGCAATATAAGCATTTGTGAAATAATTGACTTTTTGTAGGGGGTGTATTGTGACAAAAAGTTTGTTATAATGTATGCGCAAAAAGGAGATAGCGTAAATATTATGGAAAACAAGGAACTTGCATTGCACGCAAAAAATATTCGTAGAAATATTGTGAAAGAAGTGTATAGTGCCCAAAGTGGACACCCGGGTGGAAGTTTAGGTGCAACTGACATTTTAACAGAGTTATACTTTGAAGAAATGGATATTAATGAGGAAAACTTAAATACATTGGATCGTGATCGTTTTGTATTAAGTAAGGGACATGCAAGTCCAGCTTTATATGCAGTACTTGCTGAAAAGGGATTCCTTCCTGAAGAAGAATTGACAACTTTCAGAGCTATCAATTCACGTTTACAAGGACACCCTAACATGAATTATGTAGAAGGTGTAGATATGTCTACAGGATCTTTAGGACAAGGTATTTCTTGCGCTGTAGGTATGGCATTAGCCAATAAATTAGATGAAAACGATTACCGTATCTATACTGTACTTGGAGATGGTGAATGCCAAGAAGGACAAGTATGGGAAGCTACAATGTCGGCGGCTCACTATAAATTAGATAATTTATGTATTATTGTTGACAATAATAACCTTCAAATTGATGGTCATGTAGATGAAGTTATGAGTGTGTATCCTTTGGATAAAAAATTCGAAGCTTTCAATTGCCACGTAATTAATGTAGATGGTCATGATTATGATCAATTGCGTGCTGCATTAAAAGAAGCTCGTGAAACAAAAGGAATGCCAACTGTAATTGTTGCGAAGACAATTAAAGGAAAAGGTGTTTCATTTATGGAAGATCAACAGGGATGGCATGGAGTAGCACCAAATGAAGAACAATACCATGCTGCAATGAAAGAATTGGAGGCAGAATAATGGCAAAAGTAGCTACACGTGTCGCTTATGGTGATGCTTTAAAAGAATTAATGGTTGAAAATAAAAATGTCGTTGTATTAGATGCTGACTTAGCGGGTAGTACAAAGAGTGGAGAAGCTAAAAAAGTAGACCCTTCTCGTCACTTTGACATGGGAATTGCCGAAGGAAATATGATGAGTGTTGCGGCTGGTCTTGCGGCTAGTGGAAAGATTGCGTATGCTTCTACCTTCGCAATGTTTGCGACTGGACGTGGATTCGAACAAATTCGTAACAGTATCGGATATCCACAATTAAACGTTAAAATCTGTGCATCTCATGCAGGAATTAGTGTTGGAGAAGATGGTGCAAGTCACCAATGTATTGAAGATGTTAGTTTAATGCGTGGTATTCCAGGTATGAAAGTTATCGTTCCATGTGACTATAATGAAGCTAAACAAGCATGTAAGGCTGTAGCTGAAATTGATGGGCCTTGCTACGTTCGTTTAGGTCGTAGTGGTGTTGAAAGTGTAAATGGCGATGACTATAAATTTGAACTAGGAAAAGGTGTTGTCCTTCAAAAAGGTGAAAAAGTAGCTTTAGTTGCGACTGGATTAATGGTTCAAGAAGCATTAGAGGCTGCTAAGAAAATGGAAACAGCTCCAACAGTAGTAAATATCCATACAATTAAACCAATTGATAAAGAATTGATCATTGAACTAGCAAAAACTCATGATACTATCGTTACTTGTGAAGAACATTCAATTATTGGTGGTTTAGGAAGTGCTGTGGCAGAAGTTTTAGCTGAAGCAGGAACAGCATGTAAACTTGTTCGTGTCGGTGTTCAGGATGTATTTGGTGAAAGTGGAAAACCAGCTGAATTATTCGCAAAATACAAAATTGATGCAGATGCGATTGTAGAAGCTGCTACAAAGTAGTATGGCACACTATTTTACAAATGATATTGTAAAAGATGCACCAGAAGAAATTACGATACATTTTCGTGATTTTACATATAAGTTAAATTCGAATGCTGGAGTTTTCAGTAAAGATAAATTGGATGAAGGTACACGTATTCTTTTAGAAACGGTACTCGACAATGAAGCTGAACCAGAAAGCACATTAGATCTAGGTTGTGGAATTGGTCCGATTGCCTTGATTTTAATGGAGTATTGGAAGCATACCGCAATGACAATGATTGATGTAAATCAAAGAGCTTGTCAGCTCGCAGATTCAAACATGAAAAAATATCGTCGTAAGGCAAAGATATTATGTCAGTCAGGTGTGAATGAAGGCCAGTATGCCTGTATTCTTTTGAACCCACCGATTCGTACGGGAAAGGCAATGATTTATTCATTGTTTGATCAGTGCTTAGAACATTTAAAGGAAGATGGTCATTTCTGGATTGTAATGCGCAAGCAGCATGGTGCACAAAGTGCGATTCATTATTTACAAGAAAAAGGCTATGAAGTAGAAAAAATGGCTCGTGATAAAGGCTATTGGGTCATGAAAATATCAAAAGCAGGTTAACCCTGCTTTTCTTTTGTTTTTACAGATAATTCCTTAAATTCTTTTGGTGACATACCAAATTCTTTTTTAAAGGCACGGAAGAAACTCGTATAGTCTTTAAAACCATATAATATACAGATTTCTGTTAAATTTGTATGAAACGATATAGCGTCTTTGCATAAGCGAAGACGTTTTTTTGTGATGAATTGATGTACAGAAATACCAAGATTTGCTTTAAATACATGTGAAATATGGTATTTGCTGACAAAGAATATTTCAGACAGATGGTCAAGCGTCAAATCTTCATCGATATGGTCTTCAATGTACAATAAGATATTTTCATAGAGAGCATTTTCTTCGTATTTTTTATTTTTTTGTTCCATTTCATAAATGGAGCGATTAAAGTGAAAAACAAGATCTTTTAAACATAATTGGACCTTAGTTTGTTTACCAAAACGATTGGCATGCGTTTCTTCAATCAGTCTGAAGATTTTGGATTGTAAGGTGTTAAAACCAATAATGTCATAATGATATAAATATTGTTTTGTGGTAAGAACACGCTGAATTAAATAAACATAATCACTCGAGATGTTAAATAGTTTATTACAATAATCTTGGGAAATCCAGAATACGAAACGACGATATGGAATACTATTGTCTAAAAGCTTTGCGTAGTGCTTTGTGTTGGGTGGAATGATCAATATATCGCCTGGCACTAAAGGATGAGAGACACCCTCAATATCCATAGATATGTGTCCTTCTAAAAAAATGTAAAATTCATAGTAATTATGAGTGTGAGGATTGATATTAGCATAGTGAAAATTCTGACTCGTATCCTCATAATAATAGATTTCAAAGTCAGGTTCTAACATTTTTTGTCGAGTACTAAATGTCGTTTGAAGGTTCTTTTTCATAATTTTATTTTATAGAAAAACCGCAACTTTTGCAATGTTTATAACAATTAATGAAATTCCAAATTGAAACCGCTTTATCTATAATATAGTTGCCAAAACAAATACAAATCTTAGAAAGTGAGAACATTTTATGGAAATGACATTAAGATGGTATGGTTCAAAATTTGATACTGTCACATTAAAACAAATTCGACAAATCCCAGGAGTGACTGGAGTTATTACTACTTTATATGATACTGAGCCAGGTGAAGTTTGGAGCCGTGGAAGAATTCGTGCAATGAAAGACGAAGTAGAAGCTGCAGGCCTTCATGTTGCTGGAATTGAAAGTGTAAATATTCATGATGCGATCAAAACAGGTGCACCAGAAAGAGAACAATATATTGCAAACTACATTGAAACATTGGAAAACTTAGGGAAAGAAGATATCCACATGGTTTGTTACAACTTTATGCCTGTATTTGACTGGACACGTACAGAATTAGCTCGTGTAAGAGCTGATGGCTCTACAGTACTAGCTTATACACAAGAAGCGGTTGATGCCTTAGATCCAGAAAAAATGTTTGAATCCATTTCCGGAGATATGAATGGTTCAATCATGCCAGGTTGGGAACCAGAACGTATGGCCCGTGTTAAAGAACTATTTGAAATGTATAAAGATGTAGATGATGAAAAATTATTTGAGAACTTAAAATATTTCTTAGAAAAAATTATGTGATAAATACGATATTAACATGGCCATTCACCCAGATGATCCAGCATGGAGCGTATTTGGACTTCCACGTATTATCATCAATAAAGAAAATATCTTGCGTATGATGAAAATGGTAGACAATCCTCATAATGGTGTTACTTTCTGTTCAGGATCTTATGGAACTAATTTAGCAAATGATTTACCTGATATGATTCGTTCATTAAAGGGAAGAATTCACTTTGCACATGTTCGTAACTTGAAATTCATTACACCAACAAACTTTGAAGAAGCTGCTCACTTATCAAGTGATGGTACATTTGATATGTATGAAATTATGAAAGCTCTATATGACATTGGATTTGATGGACCAATCCGGCCAGACCATGGACGTATGATTTGGGATGAAGTGGCAATGCCAGGATATGGTTTATATGACCGTGCCTTAGGAGCTACTTACTTAAATGGATTATGGGAGGCCATTGATAAAGCCACGAAGCGAGGTATCTAATTATGAAATTAACTTTAGAAGGTATTCAAAATCGAAAAGAATGGGAAGAAAAGGGATATTCTTTACCTCAATATGATATTGCTGAAATGAGAAAAGCTACAAAGGAAAATCCTTTCTGGATCCATTTTGGAGCTGGTAACTTATTCCGTGCATTCCATGCGAATGTTGTTCAAAATATGTTGAATAATAAAGATTTAGATCGAGGCTTGGTCGTTGCCGAAGGTTTCGATTATGAAATCATTGAAAAAATGTATGCGCCACACGATAACTTAGGTATCGTAGCTACATTAAAAGCCGATGGTACAATCGATAAAACCGTTGTTGCCAGTGTTGCAGAATCTTTACCTTTAGATTCAAATAATGAAAGTGCTTATGCAAGATTAAAAGAAATCTTCACAAACAAATCTTTACAGATGGCAACATTTACAATCACAGAAAAAGGATACAGCCTAGTAAATGGAAAAGGTGAACAACTCCCAGATATCACAGGAGACTTTGTGGATGGACCAGAAAAACCAGCTAGTTATATGGGTAAAGTGACATCTTTATTGTATGCTCGCTTTAAAGCAGGAGAACTTCCAATTGCGATGGTAAGTACAGATAACTGTTCTCATAATGGAGATAAGTTATATGCAGCTATCCTTGCATTTGCCAAAGCTTGGGCAGAAAACGGTAAAGCCGAAAAGGAATTTGTTGAATATATTGATTCAAATAAAGTGTCATTTACTTGGAGTATGATTGATAAGATTACACCTCGTCCAGATGCATCTGTTGAAAAAAACTTGTTGAACGATGGTGTAGAAGAATTAGATCCAGTTATTACTTCTAAAAACACATATGTAGCACCTTTCGTAAATGCAGAAGAAACAGAATACTTAGTTATTGAAGACAATTTCCCAAATGGACGTTTAGATTTAACTAAGGGTGGGTTGATGTTTACAGACCGCGATACAGTAGACAAAGTAGAAAAAATGAAGGTTTGCACTTGTTTAAATCCATTACACACTTGTCTAGCCATCTTTGGATGTGTATTGGGATACAATAAGATTTCAGATGAAATGAAAGATGAAGAATTAGTAAAATTAGTTGAAACTGTCGGATATAAAGAAGGTTTACCAGTTGTAGTAAATCCTGGCATTTTGGATCCAAAAGAATTTATTGATACAGTATTAAAAGTACGTGTTCCAAATCCATTTATGCCAGATACGCCACAACGTATCGCCACAGACACTTCTCAAAAATTAGCAATTCGTTTTGGGGAAACAATTAAAGCGTATGCGAGTGCTGACAATCGCAATGTAGCAGATTTGAAATTAATTCCATTAGTGTTTGCCGGATGGTTACGTTATTTAATGGCTGTGGATGATGCGGGAAATGCGTTTGAATTAAGTCCGGATCCATTATTGGATACAGTTTGTCCTTATATTGAAGGATTTAAATTAGGTGAAACTAAAGATGCAACTGAAATTGAAGCCACACTAAAACCAGTTCTAGAAAATGATAAAATTTTTGGTGTGAACCTATATGAAGTCGATATGGCAGAAAAAGTATGCGGATACTTTAATGAAATGTTGGCAGGCGTAGGTAGTGTACGCTCAACATTAAAGAAGTATCTATAAGAGAGGTGTAAAATGAATACGATTAGTAAAACAATTCAAGAAATGGGTGTTGTCCCTGTTGTTGTTTTGAATGACGCAAAAGATGCTAAACCATTAGCTCAAGCTTTATGCGAAGGCGGTCTTCCGTGTGCAGAAGTGACTTTTCGTACAGAAGCTGCTGAAGAATCCATTCGATTGATGACAGAATGCTATCCAGACATGTTTGTAGGTGCTGGTACAGTATTGACAACAGAACAAGTAGATCGTGCAGTAAATGCAGGCGCAAAATTTATTGTAAGCCCTGGATTTGATCCAGAAATCGTAGATTACTGTTTAGAAAAGAATATTCCAATTTATCCGGGATGCATTACACCTAGTGAAGTTGCTCAAGCTGTGAAAAGAGGATTGGAAGTTGTGAAATTCTTTCCAGCTGAACAATTTGGTGGTGTATCCACAATCAAAGCTCTTGCAGCCCCTTACGTAGGTGTGAAATTTATGCCTACTGGTGGAGTGAATGCCAAGAATTTAGATAATTATTTATCTTGTGACAAAATCGTTGCGTGCGGTGGAAGCTGGATGGTGAAAGGTGATCTTGTTGTAGAAGGAAAATTTGATGAAATTAAATCTTTAGTAGAAGAAGCTGTTGAATTAGTAGCTAAAATAAGGGGTAAATAAATGAAACAAAAAGTAGTCACTTTTGGAGAAATCATGTTACGTTTAGCACCAGAAG
>ERZ791907.1398-NODE-1398-length-16518-cov-3.368159_pt1 | contig 16518 bp, 10 predicted proteins | sample MGYA00510145_ERZ791907 | MGnify/ENA primary metagenome ERZ791907 (study PRJEB30046, sample SAMN00792089) | human gut metagenome | study: EMG produced TPA metagenomics assembly of the A metagenome-wide association study of gut microbiota in type 2... | reverse complement strand
TCATGTGTGAAAGGAGTGCTCAAAAATGACTGATAAAACTGCTGATTTTACACAAGGAAGCATTTTAAAGAAACTGGTGGCATTTATGATGCCGGTACTTGGTGCATTGATCCTTCAGGCAGCATATGGAGCGGTTGACCTTCTGGTCGTTGGAAGATTTGGTTCTACTTCCGGGCTTTCTGCTGTTTCTACTGGAAGCCAGGTTCTGAATCTGGTCACTTTCGTAGTTGTCCAGTTTGCTATGGGTATCACGGTTCTGATTGCACGTTATCTCGGCGAAAAAAGACCGGAACAGATTGGCTCGGTCATCGGCGGTTCTGCAATTGTATTTACAGCGATTTCAGTTGGATTGTTCATCGTCATGGTTTGTTTCGCGCATCCAATCGCGATCCTGATGCAGGCTCCTGCAGAAGCTATAGAATTGACTGCTGTTTACATCCGTATCTGCGGAAGTGGAATCTTTTTTATCGTCGCTTACAACCTGCTTTCTGCGATTTTCCGTGGACTTGGAGACAGCAAGTCCCCTCTGCTTTTTGTACTTGTCGCATGCATCATAAATGTTTTCGGTGACTTGATACTTGTTGCAGGTTTCCACATGAACGCAGCCGGTGCCGCGATTGCAACTGTTTTCGCCCAGGCAATCAGTGTTGTCTTCGCAGTAGTTCTCCTTATCAAAAAAGAACTACCATTCAAGATTAGAAAGAAAGACTTCTGTCTGAATCCACAGTGCAAGAAATTCCTCATTATTGGACTCCCTCTTGCACTCCAGGAATTCCTGACACAGATGTCATTCCTCGCACTCTGCGCTTTTGTAAATCGGCTCGGACTGGAGGCTTCTTCTGGTTACGGCGTTGCCTGCAAAATCGTAAACTTTGCAATGCTGGTACCTAGCGCACTCATGCAGTCCATGGCTTCTTTCGTCTCTCAGAATGTCGGTGCCGGAAAAGCAAAGCGTGCAAAGAAATCTATGTTCACCGGAATCGGTGTCGGTCTGGTTGTGGGATGTTTCGTCTTCACTCTTGTATTTCTTAAGGGAGATGTGCTGGCCGGATTCTTCTCTACCGATGCAGCTGTTATTCAGAATGGTTTTGCTTACCTGAGAGGATTCGCACCGGAAACAATTGTAACAGCCGTTCTTTTCAGTATGGTAGGGTATTTTAATGGAAATGATAGGACTCTTTGGGTTATGACACAAGGTCTGATTCAGACACTTCTGGTTCGTTTGCCAATGGCATACATCATGAGTATCCAGCCAAACGCCAGCCTGACAAAGATCGGTCTTGCTGCACCGGTTTCTACAGCAGTTGGAATTATGTTGAACGTTGGATTTTATGTTTATTTAAATCGAAAAAAATAGCCCCCTGCAACCGCTGCCACCGGCATTACAACCCCGCAGGCGATTGCTCCGAAGATCATTGAGGCACAATTTTCAAACATGATTTTAGAATTCAACAGTAGTTCAAACGAATATCCCTGCATCCGCAGATAGGAAAAAAGCAGAAGTGATTCTCCTAAATATGCAAACAGAAGTGTATTCACCGTTGTTCCGGTCACTTCTTTTCCTATCTGCATTCCGCTGTGAATCAGTTCTTTAAAAGTCATATCTTCTTTATGGCTTTTCACTTCATAAACAGATGTGGTAACTGTCAGTGCCATATCAAGAACAGCTCCAAGAGTACTGAGAAGTATAACAGAGACAGCAACATTTCTCATACTGATATTCAGGTTTATATTATAATAAAATACATCTTCTCCAACCTGTTGTATCTCGTTAAGACCTCCCGCCTCACTTCTCCATACAACGATATATATGAAGAAGAACAGCAACAGCATTGTGATCATAGTTGCAAGAAATGCACTCCATGTCTTTCTATTGCTACCATTTTGATAGAACAACGTAATACAGGAAATGACAACACCGACACAAACCGTAACGAGAAGAACAGGAACTCCTGATGCCATAAGCCAGATTGCAAGACTTAAGATCAACAGATTTCCACACAAAGCAATAAGCGAAACGACACCTCTGTCTCCACCGACGACCATAATTAAAATCAGTAAAATCAATCCAAGTGTTATCAGCATTTTCCTTCTCCCTGCACCTTTCTTGCTTTCTTCTGTCTATGAAACATTCCTGAGACCTTTATCATCACAGAAGTAACCAAAATAGAAATCGGTATTGCCAGAACAATTCCTATACTTTCCACCAGAAATCTGCACAATTCACATGGAATGTGTAGCTTTATAATAGTAATTAAACTCACATCATTATTCATTCGGATCAGACACATTGGAATCAGTCCACAGCCAAAGACAAACAACAGCACATTTATCATCGTTCCCATAATGTCATATCCAATTTCTCTTCCTGATTTAAATAATTCCAAAAATGTCACTTCCGGCTTCTTTTCAACAATTTCACTTAAGGATGCAGCGATGGCGACCGCCACATCCATGATTGCTCCCAGTCCTGATATCAGGATTTCTGCATGGAAAATTTCATCCGGATTTTCAATACTTCCAAGATACTCCATGGTCGAATAATCAAGATCTTCTGCATGATGGATTACAACATCAAAGATTCCCATGATCATTACAAGAACAATCAATGTTGTAAAAAGTGCTGCCCATGTCTTTTTATGAATCCCGTTTAATCCAACCAATGTAATAACCGCAAAAAGAATCACCAGCCTGCTGCACATTTCCAGCACATTTGATGTATCTCCCGCTTTCCAAAAACCAATTGAAAAAACAGTAACATTAAAAATAACGGTCAATATCGTAAGCGCACCCTGTCTTCCTGCAACGATAATTAATATAAACATCAGAAATCCTATGAGTATCATAAGCTCTGTATCTCGTTTCAGTCCACGAATTCCAGAACCCATTCTCTTGCTTGTTCCATTGAGCAGTACCTTATCTCCCTTATGATATGGCTGTTTCATCATTCCGGTATACGTGCACTCATTCGTAAAACTTATTGTCTTTCCCTTGTTTTCTCCATTTAGGATTACTCCTTGGATATTCTGCTTATATTTTTTCTCCTTCGTCCCTCTGGTTCCTGTCTCTTCTCCTGAAACACTGGTTTCGACCTTTGTCAGTTTTGCAATGGGTGTGCTATACAACCATGCATCATTTGCAACAAAGATAATACACAGCAGATACAATATGCCAAGGATACAATATAACTTTCTTTTCTTGCTTTGTTTTACAAATTCCAACATTACTTTACTTCCATCTCGAATCTATCAAAAATCATTTTTTTATTTTAACGCAAAAAATTTTATTGTCAAGATGAATTTGAAAATGATTTTCATGTTAAAAGAACAGGACAGCACGCTAACGCGCACTACTCTGTTCTTCTGTTCTTCTTTTCTCTATTCTACTTTACTTCTCCCTCCGGGAAAATAATCTTATTCACGAAGAAGAATACCACCATCGACACTCCTCCGTTCAGCACGGTTGTTCCGATATTATAAAGCCATCCCGGTACAAACATTCCGGCAACTGCAACCCAGATACAATTGATTGAGTTTACAATACATGTAACAATACAGAATGCGATCAGATACCAGAACGCCTGATACCAGATCTTTCCTTTGCTGCGGAACACAAAGCTTCTCTGGATTGGGAAGTTGATACACTCACCAACGAGCATTGCAATCATGTATGCACAGAAATACGGAAGACCGCCATGTGCCGCATCATATCCGATAATATTCCACTTAAATGTCTCACCGAATAATGTAATGTCGATTCCCGGGAAACCGAAATCAATATTCGGAAGTCCTGCGAATGCCAGTGGCAAAAACAGCAACATTACATATTTAAGTACAGTGATCAGATTACTTACAATTACGAACAATCCGCCTTCTCTTATCCATTTTGAAGCACTCGGATGTTTCTCTGCAAAACGATTCCATATGTTGTTTAGCTTATTCATTCTACATTCTCCATTCTTCTAAGATTCTAGATTCTCTTGTCCTCCCTTGGACTTCGTATCTATATCCTAACATGGATTACATGCCTATCTATTATACTTACATAACCTGCACTTTTTCTGCATAAACTGCAAATGTTCTTTCTTATCGGAACCCAAAAATGTGTGCGGTCTTAATCTCCTTGTTCTTCTTTAATCGGAATCAAAATTTTCAAGTCAAACCAGTTCTCTTTTGTATCGATCGTGACTGCCCCGCCGTATTTATTCACTGTATAACGAATACTCTTCATTCCGTATCCATGATACTTTTTGTCTTTCTTTGTCGTCGCAATATTTCCATCCTGGTACTGCAGTTTTTCTTCACAGTAATTCTCGAACTTAAGAATCAAAAATGCCTTCTGTCTGGACACTGTAACATGGATCAGTCTTTTTTCCTTATCCGGTATTTTCATCTCGCATTCGATCGCATTATCGAGTGCATTTCCAAAGATACTGCAGATATCCATAACATCCATAAAGTCTAACAGCGTTCCGTCTGCCACACAGGTAAGTGTAATCCCATTCTTATTACAATACAGACTTTTGCTCGTCAGCACAGTATCGAGAACTTTATTTCCGGTTTTATTCTGTGCTTCATACTGACGGATCTCCGCCTCCATCTCATCCAAAAATGCTTCTCTTTTCTGAGGATCTTCCTCACTTCTCAATACTGCAATCTGATGTTTCAGATCATGATATTTGTAATTGATCAACTCAATACTTTCCTTTGACTGCACATACTGTGCATATTGATTCTGAAGTACATTCTGAACTGCCTCAAGTTCTTTTCTTGCCCGCATCTCACAGCATTGCATAAGATGTGCGTACAGAATCGCAATTCCGGCAAGATCCACGATTGTACGAATATTTGCTATCTCAAATGAATACCTTCCGGAAAATGGAGTATTTACCGTGAGATAACTAATGTTGCTGACAGCAAAAACAGATATCGCAATCAAAAATGCTGAAAAACATTCTTTCCAACCTATCTCCATCTGTCCATCTTCCGGGAAATGTACATGCAAGATCTTGAACAAGATCACGCTGATCATTCCATATCCAAGGATAAGGGCTGACCATTCTTTCCACCATACTCCTGATTGCGCTATCCTAAAGTAACAAGCAACCTGCCATTCTATCGATGCCATGAATTCTGCCACAACAAATGCGATCAGCACAAAATATACTGCGTCTGTTATTTCGATCGCACAGGATACATAAATGAAAAACAGCATAAGGAATACTGCTACGATCATGCAGGGAATCCAGAAAAACAATCTGACATCTTCCGTCACGACCATGAATCCGCTCTGTACAACAAGCATTACTGCCATGATCACACCTGTCTTTATTTTTGAAAATCTCTTTTTAAATGGCAGGATAAATATCATGCATGCAAGCCACTCTGCAATTGCCGAGTAAAGCCTCGGGATATCCGGCATCAAATGATCAATCATTTTATCACCTCTCCCCAATATCTTGTCAAAGCTTCCATAAATTCCTTTTTACGTGCACGGCTCAACACCAGCTCTTCGCCTTTTACCACCGCACAGTTGTCCTGAATCCGGTCTACATGCTGCAGATTGATCAGATATCCTTTATTTCCTCTGCAGAAATTCATCCCTGAAAGCTTTTCATCCATCTCTTTCATTTTCCCTGTGGTTTCATAATCCCCAAGGATCGTATGAAGGATCAACGTATGTCCCTGACTTTCAATATAGTAAATATTTGCGATATTAATACGCACCATACCGCCTTTTATATTTACCATAATCACCTTTGCCTCTCGCTTTTTCATACGTTCGATCGCGCGATTCAATCTCTGGGAGAACGCAAAATAAGAAACTGGTTTCAACACATAATCCAACGCGTCTACCGCATAACCTCTAATTGCATACTGTGCCATGTTTGTAATAAAGATGATTACAACTTCACTGTCCATTTTACGGATTTCTTCCGCAGCGGACATTCCATCCATGAATTTCATCTCGACATCCATAAGGATAATGTCGAACTGAGATTTGTATTTATTGACAATCTGATCTCCATCGGAATAAATGGTTATCTCGAACGCTTCTTGATTCTCTGTCTCGTATTGATGCAGAAATTCTTCCAGCTGTTTTGCATACATTGCTTCGTCTTCTACAATCGCAATTTTGATCATCGGAATCCTCCTCCTGGTATATTTTCTGTCGTCTTATGTTCTATCTTATAATAAAGGAATTTTTATTCTGCCACAAGTCATATAATGAGATTTACCTGTTGCTGGCTCTGAGCAATCACTATTTTAGCAAAAGGAAAACAGGATTGGCCTGTTTCTATCTGTCCAATCCTGTCTTTCATTTAATATATTACGCTTCTGCGTTATCTACATTTTTTCTTTTCTTTCTGAAACGTACGATCACGATCGCATCTGCTGCAATTAAGAGAACTGCCAGAATTACGTCTACTGTTACGAAAAGTTTTGTCATATTGCTCATACCTGCAGCCGGGTTACCATCTGCATAGTATCCGCTGTTTGCTACAGTGTAGAGAATGTTCTTACATGCCTGTCTCATTGCGAGTACTGCTGTTGCACTCTCATCTGTAAGCTTGTTAGACTCAGCACTGTTGAATCCAAGCATCAGGTCATTCCCGTTTCTGATACAGTGATCTGTGATCATATATCCATAAGAACCGTCGTAATCTGTCTCTACCATTCCAACGAATCCCCATTCTCCACGGAGAACGTTATTCAGAAGTCCGTTATTTGCACAGCTTGGAACTGTACCAATCCAGTTAAAGGATGACATTGCTGCTATTGCATTTCCTTCAAATCCTTTCACTGCAAGTTCGAATGCTTTCAGGTATCCTTCACGGATTGTCTGCTCAGAAGCAAATGTCAGAAGGAAGGAACAACGATTTGTTTCCTGATCATTTAATGCAAAATGTTTGATATAAGGATATACACCTTTCACTGCAGCTCCATTCATCTCATTCGCTGCCATGTATCCGGATAATACGCCGTCTTCTGAATAGTACTCGAAGTTACGTCCTGCAAATGCAGATCTGTGGATATTCATTGCCGGTCCATACCATCCGAAGTTATCTGCGTCAACATATTCCTGTCCCATAGAATCTCCGACTTCTTTTGCCAGATCTTTATTCCATGTCTGAGCGATCAGTACTTCTGACGGATAAGCTGTTCCGTATGTCTTTGTAATAAAGTTATTCAGTCCTGCCGGTCCGTCACAATCAGATGTTGCAATCTTTCCTACAGACTGGATTTCTGCTGTCTGCCATCCACCTACATTGATAAGTGTTGACATATCCTCGAAGCTTAACTGATCTAACAGTTTATCCCAATCTTCGTCATCATATGATTTTCCTGTAAGGTCTGCAAGCTGAAGTCCGTTATCCTGCTCCATCTTCGGCATCTCGTCGGAATCATCATTGTATTTTGTACCGTCATAGATTCCAAATACGTTTTCTTCTACTGCTTTTCTTGTCTCGTCGCTCATTACATAAGCATCTTCACTTAACTTTCCACAAGCAGATTCATAATTTGCAAATCCGTTTGCTCTTGAAAGTTGTTCGAAATCACCGCGTGAGTAATCTTCAAACTGGTTTGTTGCTACAGTTTCGTTGGAAGAACGTCCGTCTTTACTGTAGTCAATATCACTGTCTACTGTAAATTTCTCTTCTGCCAAAACAGTATGTGAATCGGAACGAAGAGAGATTGTGTATTCTCCGGCCTCTAAGATATATCCACCACCGGAAATCTTGATTCCTTCAGAATCATAGGATGCCATATCCTCTTTGTTAATAGTGATTGATTTTGTCTCTGCTGCTCCCGGATCAAGAGTTTCTGTTTTCTCAAATGCGATCAGGTTTGCAGATGCTTTTTCAATCCCACCGTTTGTGTATGGTGCTGTGTAATAAAGTTCGATAACATCTTTACCTGCAACATCACCTGTGTTTTTCACTGTCACATCAAATGTTACTGTGTCACCATTGTCTTTAAAATTCTCAATTGTCTTTTCAAATGTTGTATAGCTCAGACCATATCCAAATGGATACTGTACTGTATCTTCGTACTGGATCAGCCCTTCTTCTGCGGCTGTTTCATAGAATTTATAACCTACATAGATTCCTTCTGCATAGTTTACAAATCCCATACTTCCTTCGTAAGCTGCATCATTTTTTGCGATCTGGTTTTTCAGATCATCTACATTTGTGTAAGCATTCAGACCGATGTTGTTGTAGTACGGTGTCTGCTGAAGATCTTTTACAAATGTATCTACTGTCTTTCCTGATGGATTCACAGATCCGTTGATAATCTCTCCAAGTGCCTCAAATCCTGTTGCTCCTGCTCCCGGTGCATAGATAACAGCACCGATCTGCTCATACTTATCAACCCAGTCAAGTTCCATCGCATTGTTTGCATTTACAACCACGATAACATTTTCAAACTGAGAGCAGACTGTATCTAACATATCTTCTTCTGTGTTAGACAGTTCAAGATAGCTTTCGCCTTCATCAAAGTCATCGTAATCACCGTTGTTTGTGTAACTTCCTTTTACATATCCGTAATTTTCCGGTGTGACTGACACCGTTTCTGCCAGCTTCTTGTAGCTTCCGTCGATCACTGATTTCATATCTGTCGGAAGGTCTGCACCTTCTCCACCGGAACGTCCGATTACTACAACAGCTGTATCAGAGAATTCTTTTGCTTCGTTCATGAGGCTGTCTGTGTAATACTCTTTTGTTGGTTCCGGTAATGTCCAGTCCTGCTCTGCCATAGCGATTGTCGGACGATCTTCTCGGTAATCTGTATACATCTTTGTCAGAGATTCATTTGTCTCATATCCTGCATCTTTTAAAGACTGTAAGATACTGATCGCTGTGGAAGAATCAGAAGATCCTGATCCCGTTCCGCCATATAACGGATTTGTTGAATCCCAGCCAAATACATTCAGTTTCTTTGTATCAGAAGCAAGTGGTAAGATTCCTTTATTTTTCAGAAGAACCATTCCTTCTTCTCCAACTTTCTGAATTGTCTTACGACTCTGCTCTGTTGTTTCTTTTGAAAGCTCTACTTTCTTTGCATTCAAAATACTTGATACGTTGTTGTACATCGGACCATAGCAGATTACATTTACGAGTACTGCTACGATAGCCACAAATGCGATTCCTGCCTGCCAGCGAATCACGTGACGAACTCCCTTTTTCGCTTTGTGCGCTGCGATCATTACTACGATCATTGCGACTAATGCAATAAAAATAGCAATAATATAACCACTCAGTCGTTCAATATATGACGTCAGGTCTGCAACACTTACTCCCAGACTAGTGAATATCGGGGACAATAAGTTTACTAAAAAGTTTGTCATAATGTTTCCTCCCTTTTGTTGATGGGCTTATGTTAGCATACATTTTTTCTCTCATGCCTTTTTTCGCATAAATGGTTCATTTTTTTCATAACCTGCAATTCCATTTGGCATATTTAACAATTTGTATACCTCGTTTTTGTCTATATTGCCTATCCTCTGTTGATTGCAGCTTTGATCAGATGTGCTGTTCCTTTGATACGATGTCCGTTCGCCATCTCTGTCAATGCCTCTGCCATTTTCATCGTCACAATACCGCCTGTCATTTTTGCATACCCGCGGATTGGCATATTATAGTTGAATAAGACGTTCAGGTTCGGCTTTCCCTTCCAATCGCTGATCTTCAAAAGTAATTTCAGGATTGCACAGAGCAGTTTTCCTAGAATTCCTTTTCCGTAATACAACTGACAAACTGCATCGTTCATTTGGATCTCACCGCTCCAGCTTCCATCCGGAATCTCTCTTCCATACAGAATACGGAATTTTTCGTCTGAAATGTCTTTAATCTTGCCGTTGAAATATTCCGGCAGTTCTTCTTTCTTATATCCGCCGTTTTCAACAGTTCCTTTTACGTCTAAAGTGCCTTCCAGCACCATCTGCTGCGCATTTTCACCGATCATGATCTGATAAGTACCGCTTTCAATCTCCCAGCTGTCTGTTCTTGTATCATAAAAACGGAAGGTCTTATCATCGAATCCGATTCTTACTTCCTTTTCTTCTCCCGGCTGAAGCTCTACTCTTACGAAACCTTTCAGCTCGCGAACCGGTCGAAAGACAGTCTCGGAAGATTTTCCAACATACAGCTGTGCGATCTCAGTTCCTGACACATTGCCTGTATTCTTAATTGTAAATGTCACACCTTCTGTATCTATTTTCAAATCTTTATATTCAAAGGTTGTATAGCTCAATCCGTAACCAAATGGGAAACGCGTTGATTTTCCAACAGTTGTGTAATAACGGTATCCGACATAAAGAGACTCTCTGTACTCACTGCTTCTTTCTTTACTTGGATAATATGCATACGCCGGCGTATCCTCATAATAGATTGGGTAAGTCTCATTTAACTTACCGGATGGATTCACCTTTCCTTTCAGAACGTTCAACATTGCTGACGCGCCTGCCTGTCCACCAAGATAACCATGCACGATCCCTTTCACATATGGGTACCATGGCATCTCAATCGCTGATCCGGCTGAAAGAACTACGATTATATTTTTATTTACTGTTGTAAGTTCATTAAGTAATGTCTCCTGTGCTGCCGGCATGGACATATGTGTACGGTCAAGCCCTTCGGACTCACTGATTTCATCAAGTCCTCCAAAGAAAAGAACGATATCGGCCTTCTTTGCAAGCTCTACTGCGGCCTTTGTCAGCTTCTGATTCGGTTTTCTATTGCGAATATATCCCTGCTCATATGCAATAACATCCAGATCTGTGGATCCGATCACATCAAGGATTGCTTCCGGCTGTTTTGCCGGGTTTACAAGTGATGATCCTGCGCCCTGATATCTTGGGGTCTTTGCGAAATCACCGATCACCGCAACTTTTGTTCCAGGTTTCAACGGAAGGATCTGTTCTTCATTTTTAAGAAGAACAATGCTTTCCTCTGCCGCTTTTCTTGCCAGGTTATGATGCGCTTCCACATCAAATGTTTTTCCCTTTGCGTCTTCTGTTGCCTGATGTGTTGAGAAAATCACATTTAAAAGTTCATCCAGTCTCTGATCCAATACTGATTCATCAAGATCACCGTTCTCAACTGCATGAATAATATCATACATACCTGATTTTCCTGTTCCCGGCATCTCAAGATGGCTTCCATTCTTCACGCCAAGTGCATGGTCGTTACTTCCGCCCCAGTCAGATACAACAAAACCATCAAAGCCCCACTCATCTACCAGAATTTCCTGCAGCATATGGTTGTTTTCGTTTGCATAGATTCCATTTACTTCATTATAAGAAGACATGATGGACTTTGATTTACCTTCCTTGATCGCAATCTCGAATCCGGTTGTATAAATCTCACGGAAAGTTCTTTCATCTACAACAGAGTCGTTTGCCATACGGCGCAGCTCCTGGCTGTTTGCTGCAAAATGTTTCGGGCAAGCTGCAATCCCCTTACTTTGGATTCCACGAACATATGCCGCTGCCATTTTTCCTGCATGATATGGATCCTCTGAAAAATACTCAAAGTTTCTTCCGCACAGCGGACTTCTCTTAATATTCAGTCCAGGTCCGAGGATTACATTGACGCCCATTGTCACTGCCTCTTCTGCAAGTGCTTCTCCAATTTCTTCTCCAAGTGCTTCGTCCCAGCTGTTTGCCACTCCTGCTGCTGTCGGAAAACACGTCGCCGGAAGACTAGCATTCAATCCCAAATGGTCTCCTGCTCCTGCCTGTCTTCTCAGCCCATGCGGTCCATCGGACATTGCCATAGACGGAATCCCATATTTTTCAAAATCAACTGTCTCCCATGTGTTCTTTCCTGACATCATAATTGCTTTCTCTGCCAGTGTCATTTTTCTGATCAACTTTTCATATTTCAGACTCATTTTGAAACCTACCTTTTACTCTATAATATGATAACTATTATTTGGTTACTGTCACAGTACCTGTGTTTTTTTGCATTTTGTATATCACAAGTATCTTTTTAATGAAATTATCATAACACAAAAAGCAGACCGTTAAGGTCTGCTTTCATAAATGGTCGTTTTTTCTACATGAACTGTTCTGATTAGATTGCAAGCAGGTTCTTGATTGCTTCCATATAAACATGAACTGCTTCTTCAACCTCTGACACGAGTGTGTACTCGTCTGCACCGTGAATGCGGTAATCTACGCCCGGTTTCTCCGGTCCGAATGCGATGATGTTCTTTAAGGACTTCGCATAAGTTCCACCACCGATTACTAACGGTTTGTTCTCTGTATCTCCTGTTACATCTGTATAAGCCTTGTACAGTGCCTCTACAAGTGGAGACTCTTTCGGGAAGAACAATGGTTTTGTAGTTGTGTGGATCTCAATGCGTCCGTTCTCGTCTTCAAGCTTTCCTTCGCACATCTTAACCATATCTTCTACAGAGTATGTTACCGGGAATCTGATATCGATCGTAGCGGAGATCACACCGTCTTCTGTCTTAACGATTCCGTTACAGAATGTAAGCTCTCCAAACTCATCTGCACATTTCAGACCGATTCCTGATCCGTCACACGCTGTACCAATGTGTGAGTTATAGAATTCTACGAAATCATCTTCAAATCCGGCTTTTGCAAGACAGTCAAAGATAACACCTGCAGCGTTAACTCCAAATGCCGGTGTACTTGCATGTGCAGATACTCCCTTTGCATAAATACTGATCTTTCCGTCTTCTTCTGTTACTTTGTATTCCTGAAGCTTTGTCTCTGCGAAAGCAGCTTCCAGTCTGTCTTTCAGTCCTTCTTCTGCCGGAATCTCTGCTGTACATGCATCACATACGGCATTGAATACAAATCCACCATTGATAGAAATAATCTTTGTATTCTTAGAAGTTGCCAGCATGCCAAGCATACCTTTCTCTCCGTGAATACATGGGTAACTTGCATCCGGTGTAAATCCACAAGATAACTCTTCTGCCACTTCATTATAATGCTCCATACATCTGGAACCATTTTCCTCATTACATCCCATGATCAGACGAACTCTCTTGTTAAGCTTCACACCTGAATCACGAAGAAGCTTCATCGCATAAAGTGCTTCCATAACAGGTCCTTTATCATCTGTTGTTCCACGTCCGTAAACGTAATCTCCTTCTCTTGTCAGCTTGAATGGATCATATGTCCAGTCACCGCCTGCCGGTACGATATCCAGATGTCCTGCGATACCAACGATCTCTTCGCCTTCTCCCATCTCTGCATATCCACAGTAGTTATCCAGGTTCACTGTCTTGAATCCGAGTTCATCTGCAATCTGCAGTGCTTCGTGAAGAACCTTTGCCGGTCCCTCTCCAAATGGCATTCCTTCTGCCGGTGTTCCAAGCTGTGAATCTATCGCTACAAGTCTTTCCATATTACTTAACAATTCTTCTGTTGTTGCATGAATCTTTTCTTTAATATCCATTATTTTCACCTTTCCTTTTTTACGTTACTGTTCACACGATGTGCGACCAGCAACGCATCTCGCCATTTTAAATCGCCTTTGGCGATGGGGCGAGATGCATTCAAGCCAAAACATGCATCCTCCGTGTCAATCAGCGGAGTGATTGACACGGGAGTGAACAGTAACTTTTTTACTGCCTTCTATCATATGATGTAACCGGATTGCTCCATTGCTATGCAATTCCCGCAATCCTCGAACATCATCATATCATGTATCGTGAAAAATTTCCAGTCTTCCCTTAAAGAAATTGTCGACATTTTGTCTATAATCTAGGTTAAACATTTCTTCAGTTTTAAATTATATTCTCTTAATAAATTTTACTTTTCTTTAGCTTTCGTGACACGAGGTGTTCATAATTCTTCCGTATAATAACATCATCAAGTTGATACAGATGAATGCTAAAGCAAACATGAATGTTACTGGTCACAACAAAAGATAGCTAGTACCATTCCAGTATCATAAATAAAAGAAGACGGTGATTGTATTAGCGACAGATCTTTTATGATTGCCGGACTTCGACCAAAAATTACGAATAGTTTATATAGATAATGGCCCGGTGCAGTGCACCGGGCCACGTTTTTTTATATTTCTTAACCTCTTTTTCCATTTTTCAGATCTTCCACGATTTCATTGTAACGCTTTTTATTCAAACGATAGAAGAACAGTACAACCGCTGTGACAATCCACAAAATTCCGGGAATTGTTGAAAATGCATGTTTCATAACTGCAATTACTTCCGGATTCTGTACCTGATTTGCCACATATCCGTATTTACCAAGCAGTGCTGCAAGGAGTGCAGTTCCTATAGCCATTCCGATTTTATTTCCAAGAGAAACAAATGCGTACTGGAATCCATCATTTCTAAGTCCTGTTTTCCACTCACCGTATTCCACACAATCCGGAATGATCGCGTAGATTGCAGTATTAAATCCTGAAAAGAAGAACTGTGTAATACCTGCCAATGCATAGAATACAATTGGAGATTCTTTTACATTAAAGAAGAACATTGCAAGCATAGCGATTCCTGTAAGTAATGCAAAAACAGATGCTGTTCTTCCTTTATTATTCAACTTGCGGAATACCGGCTGGAAGCAAGCTGCACCGATAATTGAAGGAATAATAATACACATGGAATATGTTGTATAATAGGAAGCATCTCCTTCTACATAAGTGAAATAATATAAAATATCTGCATTTCTTCCATATAATGTGAATCCAAACAGCACCTGTCCAACTAATGCAAGCAGATATGGTCTATTCTGCATAACGGCCTTCAGCTGTACTTTAATGGAGATTTTTTCTTTCTCCGGAATTGTCACCTGCTCTTTTGTCTTTGCAAAACAGAAGAAATGACATGCAGCAAAGATGCATCCGTAAATAATTGCAACAAACAGATAACCGTTCTTTACACTGTTGCTTCCAAGCCTGCTGATCAGTGGCACTGTTACGATATTGATGATTCCAATTGCGATCATTGCTGCTACGGAACGAGACGTGTTGATCTTGGCACGCTCATCAATATCCTGTGTCATAGCACCGCAAAGTGTTCCATATGGAATGTTTACACAGGTGTATCCTAAGACGAGAAGACAGTATGTAATTACCATGTAAACTATTTTCGATGTATTTGACCAATCTGGGTGCGCCCAGAAAGAGAGGATCAAAAGCGCTGATGTAATCGGTGCTGCCACTAACAGCCATGGACGGTATCTTCCCCATCTTGTGTTTGTTTTATCTGTTAATCCACCTACGATCGGATCATTGATTGCATCCCAGAATCTTGAGAAAAGCATCAATGCTGATACTGCTGCCATACTGATTCCAAATACATCTGTATAGAAAATCATTAAAAAGTTACTGACAAACATCCAGCTAAAGTTACATCCTACATCTCCAAAACCATATGCAATCTTGCTGATCAGAGACACTTTTCCATTATTGCTCCCGTTTTCCATTAATTACCTCCTAGCCAAAGTTTCTGATAAAACTCTGCTCTCTCTTGATTCGATCACCTATTTCTCCTGCACATTGATGATTACTTTCATCGTTGTCTCGCGGTTATCATCAATATACTGATATGCTTTCAGATAATCTTTGAATGCAAATGTCTTAGAAATCAATGGTCTTAAATGAACTTTTCCTTCATTTACAAGTTCTATACCATCTACATAATCATCATGACGATACATCATTGTGCTCTTGATATCCAGTTCGTGATCATTTGCAACTGCAAGGTCTACTGTTGCCATTCCCGCAAATACGGCAACAAGAACGATGATACTTCCTTTTCTTGCGTATTTAATTGCCTGTCCCATTGTGATATTATTTCCTGCGCAATCATAGATCACATCTGCCTTGTCAGGACCAAAGGCTTCCACCATTGCCTCTCCAAAGTCCTTCTCCATAGTATTAACGCATACATCAATACCACATTCTTTTGCCTTATCCAGACGAAGGTCGCTGACATCTGTGATCATTACCTTTGCGGCGCCCATTCCTTTTGCTGCCTGTGCAACCAGGTTACCGATCGGTCCTGCACCAAGAACTGCAATATTCAATCCCTTTACATCTCCTACCTGCTTTACTCCATGCACTGCAACTGCCAGAGGCTCGATCATGGCACCTTCTTCATAAGACATATCTTCCGGAATCGGTGTTACTTTAGAGGCATCTACTGCAAAATATTCTGAAGCTGTTCCTGTTGTCTGGAACCCCATAACCTTAAGTTCCTCACAAAGGTTATATTTTCCGTGACGGCACGGATAACACTGTCCGCAGTAAACCTGTGGCTCAATCGTAACTTTCTGTCCTTCATGAAATTCTGTAACATCTTTTCCGACCTTGGCAATCTCACCGGATACCTCATGTCCCTGAGTCACCGGGTATTTTGTAAATGGATGTTTTCCATGATATACGTGAATATCAGATCCACAGATTCCAATATTCATAATCTTAACTAGTACCTGATTATCTTTCACTTCCGGAACCGGTACCTCTCTGAAAATAATTTCTCCCGGGTTTGTCATTACCTGCTGTAACAT
>ERZ791907.1394-NODE-1394-length-16548-cov-5.502637_pt1 | contig 16548 bp, 12 predicted proteins | sample MGYA00510145_ERZ791907 | MGnify/ENA primary metagenome ERZ791907 (study PRJEB30046, sample SAMN00792089) | human gut metagenome | study: EMG produced TPA metagenomics assembly of the A metagenome-wide association study of gut microbiota in type 2... | reverse complement strand
TTGTTTCAAATCTAGTGTATTTATTGGCTCCATGGGCAATATGTAAAAATCATCCTGATACTTTTTAAAAAGTAATAATAAATCCTTTATGCAATCTTTTAAATACTTGTTTAGATAATCAAAATTTATTTCACTTTCTGTTCTAAAATAAAACGATGTAAACCTAACTATAGGATCATTGATTACCCTATAGTTTCCTACAAGGGCAAAATCAAAATGACCATCATTAACTATGTCAAGTCTCATTGCTCCTGCCAAATATGCAACATTATCATCTTTTTCAATATTTGAAAGTATATATGTAACACATGTCTGTTGACGATACCAAAATAAACGCACTTCTCCAATTAATCGTTTTATATCCTCAATCGACAATTCTTCCACTTTATCTTCATATTTTTCAAGAAGATTTTGATATTTTGTAGATATTTTCTTTAAAAGTTTATTTTCTACCATATTCAATCTCCATTCATTTGTCATAGTAAAAATCCGGTAACTCAATATATTCTGAAATTTGCTGAAATACTTTTTGCATAAGCATCTCGCAATCATTCTCAACGCTTCGTATATTTTGTTCTGCATAATAATCAGGAACTGTATGATAATTATGTGTTGGATTATCACAAATTAACATCGCAGACTCCCTTATTGCGCCCCAAAAGCCATGTGTAAAATTTGTTCCATACTCATAATATATCTCATATAACAATTTCTCATCACATGCAATAAATTTTTTGCTAATATTTGTACGATCAAAATACCCAAAACTTGTATTAACAAAAGCTTCATCCATATCCTCATTCACAAGCAACTCCATAAATTTTTGTTGCAACTGAGACTCATCGGAGATCAAATATTTTTCTTCTCTTATTTTTGCCATTACTAATTTATATTTTCCAATTCCGTATGCTTTGAACCTATCATATACATCCGGAATATCATTTTCTTGTAACATTATGTATTTCAAATTTATAAATGTCTCCAACATTGTTCTAAATAATATATGTCCACTTATGTCATTCTGAAGATTTTTCACCACTATCTCTTTATATATTTTAAATATATAGCAAACGATTCCCATTACAATTGCGTATTTTGTTTCCATCTTTTTATCCTCGTTTGCAGATGCAATATAATCAATAGTTTTTTCCGTTTTTTCAAAAAAATTCATATCATCTTCTCCCTTCCACACTACTACTAACGGATTACAATTACTAACTTCACCCAAACGTTTCCACATCATTTTTGAAAAATCATTATTATATGTTCCACACATACCCTGAAAAGTCGAGCGAATAATCGGTCTATACGTTTGCATGATTTCTTCATCATGATTATGCTTGTAATAGCCCGTCAGCGCCTCTGGTAGTATACTAATATTACTTGAAATCTTTAAAATCCCACCTCTAACATAAAACCAATCGACTACAAAACATATGTCAGTGGTTAATTCATCATGAAAATTATCACACTGCTTTATGACATTAAACATATTTAATATACAATCATCAATGTCAAATGAAAAATCAAAAAATTTGTTATAAAATATATCATCTATATCTGGTGTAACCACGACTGTAAGAGGTGATAAAACCTGTTGTGAAATATAACTACACACTATATTCCAATACAACTTCCTCTTTTCTCTATCTAATCCTTTAATTTTAGAAAAATATGGTACACATATTTTATTCTCCTGCAATTCATCTATTATTTTGTATAACTGTTCCAATCCCTGTTTGCGACCAAGCTCACTTATTATTAATCCAATCCACATAAACTCTGGCAACCAACTTTTTGACCAACTTGTTATTTTTAAGGCTTTCCCTAAACCATCCGGTTCTGTATACGGAGTATATAGTGTATCACCTTTTTTAACATGACTTGCAAGTTTAATTCTATCCATTGTATCTCCCCTTTCTTCTTAAAACTAAAATTAGTGTAGTTTTGTATTTGTAGCATAATAACAACCATAGTAATCTACTTATCTTCTACATATACTTCCACATTAAAACATTACTAATTAAATTTTATCACTTCCTTTACTGTCTAACAACTATAAATCATCTATCATATGCCAAACTCAGAATAGTACAAAATCATATTATTATAATTTACTAGTTATAGTGGATTTTCCCCTTTTTTTGAAGCAATTACTACCCCTTCCATCTCCATCCACATCGCCTTTTTCTGCAGTACCTGTCCTTCCTCTATCTCCGGGCGGATGATTGACTTTATCACTTCTTCCGGAGCCTGTGCCTGCAGCAGATCTCTTATCACATTTCTTCGTATCTCACCGATCCACTCGGAAGCATAAATGTCAAGAAGCGTCAGCGAATCAAAGTTTTCTACAAACCACGCTTTTCGCTCCGCTTCCTCCCGTTCTTTTTCCGCATGAAGGGCTGACTGTATCATACCGGCAGTGATGGTCGGCTCTCCTGCCTTTCCCTTTTTATCGTTCGGAGTAGAATGAATCTTTTTTTCCATCTCATCCAGATCCATCATCATAAACGAAAAAGCATCCAGTTCATACAGCCTGATATTTTCATTTTTGTCCTTCTGCAACTTTTAGCGTATAACAACGCCATATACGCTATGCGTATTTAGTCAAGTGTTAATTAAATAATCTCTTGTTGATATATATAATCTCCAGTTGAAATCACCGGTCACTGTGGTTAGCAGCACACTCTGGACTCGCACCATCTCTTATAGACCATAAAGGGAGTATCATTATCATAGAACAGTCGCAACCACGGAATCACCATAATTCCTCTTTTGCATGGATGTTATCGCTCCCGGCATCTCACATCAGACAGAGCTATCAAGGAAATAATAAACCATCTCCTTTGGCTGTCTTACCGATCCTGGCGCATCTGTGGCACGGCGTAATGCGTAACGGTTCCTTACGTCCGGCAAAATCATCGTATTCAGTTGTCTGTGTCTGACAGGATTATTTCCTGTGGACACAATACCAGTATAAATGGGAATCTACTATTTTGCTAGATGATATGTTTCGTACAAAATCGTATGATTTATCGTATCATTTTCAATGCAAAAAGAGCCGCACTGCGGCTCTCTATTGTGGTAATTATTTATTTTAAAAATCTGTATACTCTTCCAGAAACGATATTTATATCATTTCATCCCAGTTTTCCGGAAAGCCTATATGTGACAATGAAATATCATCACCATACTCCTCCATCAATGCTCTTAACTCTGTCATAATTCTGCTTTCCCACTCATTTTTATCGGGATATAAAAATTTAAGTGTCAATATCTGTGAAAACAATTTCCGGTTAGTTTTAAACAACACATTTTTCGGCATCCTAGGCAATGCCGGAAATGACCAGTAATATATTCTAGAATAATGAGCACATCGATTGCGCAAATCCGTCAGGCAACGCAACCAGCTTTTTAGGCACACGCTGGATGTATGATATAGCTCTCTTGCAATTTGTTTCTGATCCGGCGACTTCAAATCAGCATATAAATATGACAACATTCCCATTGAGAAAAATTCAATAATTACCCAGACTGGAAATTGTCCGTTATACTTTTTCTTATGATGCTGCACCACTAATGTCGTTTTGTTCTCTTCAATGCAAATGTCAAGCAGCCTCTTAAATTTGTCATCATTATGCCTTTCATTATATATATCTGAGTTTAAGTATCCCAATGCACCGTATGCATGTCCACAATAATATGCCAATTGTGTCCTCAAATACAATTCTATTGTCTCGATACATTCAAATATCAAATTTCTTATACGACCATCAAACTCATATATGCGTTTAATTCTGTTGAAATTAATATTTTCAAAATATGTTCCATCTGCATTTCTAAATGGCAGAAAATATGCCGATATGCGGTAATAATTTGCCTGTTTTAAAAAAGATTCGCACGTTTCATCATCATCCACGATAAATCCTTTCCTCTTTATGATTTCAACCTGTTCCTCATAAGTTTTAGGTGATTTCATCATTACTGTTTCTTCGTGATGACTATCCTGTTTGTAATCCACTTCTACTTTACTTGAATTATCCAATCCCTGTCTCCTTAAAAAAAATGTCTCCCCATGGGACACATCACATATGTGAGAGGTGCGGGGAGTCCTGTTATTATTATTTTATGCTATTTCCCAGAAAAAATCAACCATTTTTAATTTTTTCGTAATTTGGGTAATTTCATGATGTACTCTTCTCCCTATCCTATTTTTCCAGCAATGCATCCATATACCCCGCCCCCGGCACTGATCGCTTTCATCCAACTTTCGATACTTATAATGGTCGGATCTGATGTCGTTTCGATCTTGATATGTTCACTCAGGTTTATGATCCAGTTGCAGATTGCCGTCTTGGTGGATATGATCCGTATCCGAAAAAGATGCTCCTGTGTCTTTATCTTAGAAGTGGTCCGAAATTCCGTTTCCACTGCTTCAACAAGATATTCCTCCACCATAAGCGTGGCACTCACCGGCTTTTCATAGGGCATTCTCGGATGTTCCTCCATATATCGTGAGATTTCAAAGGAAGAATCGATACCCTCCAATTGACTCATACACTTTCCCTGCTCCATCGGGTACATCACCACCTGCAGCATCCGGTCAATGCGGTAATGCGACAGATTGTCCTTCCCATCCGTATTGCAAATGAGATAATACCAGCCGCCGCTAATGACCAGGAAATATGGTGTTACTGTATATACTCTGTCCGATAGTTTCCCGTTTTTCCGATACCGGAATGTTATTTTTCTGATTTTCTTGATTGCTTTTCCGATCTCCATTAGATATTGAAAAAGCCGCTCACACTGGCATCGCTTGAATGTTTCCCGGTATTTCACATATTCAAACCAGCTTCCAAAATATTTGCTTGCACATCGTTTTAATTTGTCCAGAATCCGACTGGCACATCCATCGTCCACGCCGGGTGAAAATAATATGCTGTCATGCAGCATGCGTATCTCCGTATCTGAAAACAATCTGTCGTTCAGACAATATACCTTGATGTAGCCGCCGGGCTGCTCCGGGTTGGCAATCGCTTTCTCACAGATCTAAAGTTCCTCTCCCTCATTCAAGCACCACTGCGTTTCATGGAAAAAAAGATTGAGCTGACGAATGTTAGAGGATACCAGTTTCCGCAATGCCGGTCTCCCCATCCTTCTTTCCGATTCAAATTCATCCTCCAATCTGTCACATATATATTCCATCGAGATCATATGATCCTTATCCGCATGGATCCATAGTATCCTAAGCAACAATAACGGAATCATCTTTTTGCTGGTCGTTCGCCCCATCTGTGTTCTTCTCCCTTCTCTCCACCAGAACACAGCCGCCTCTTTTCTTTTGTGCAAAAAGAAAAGAGGAATCATGTTTCTCTTAATTCTTTACTAATGATTCATATTCATTTACTTTCCAGGTTTGGCGGTATGTACTCTGTCAATTCTCCTAAGTCTACCTTCAAGTACAAACACAATTTACATAAAAACTTCAAGTCCCATCGTGTCTGTTTGTTCTGACAATATCTGTTGAAATTTGTATGTGGAATGTCCAGCTCTTTGCAGACCTTCGTCTTGCTTATTCCACGGTCTTGTAAAATTTCTTCAATGCGTAAATGAAGATGATCAAAATCAGTAACATACTCATTCGTACTTTACATGTGACTAATCCTATAAAAGTATACTTTTATAGGATTAGTCACATGTATATAATTCCCACTTATGTCACTCACAGATGTGTTATGTTCTTTAGTATAAAAGCAAATATTGATTCTCGCTGATGAAGAGTGATGAGGTGGTCAATGTTGGAAAAATACCGTCCGATTCGTCGTTGTTCCTCTTTTGTGGGAAATAAATTTTCTAACTTAACAAGCTTATTTACAGCCAATCCAGGCTGCGCAGATTGATCTGAATATTGTCCTAAATTCATTGTATCCAACATGTAATACAAGAACTTGATATCATTGTTTATATCCGCATCTACAACTACTGCGTGTTCAGTAAAATAAGCCTTTCCAACAGAGTAATTCATATTTCCACACAAAGCCCCCTGCCGACCAATCAATGCAAATTCACCATCATGATTGTAATCCGAAGTATACCCTCTTAATCCATTTCCTCCATAGACGGGATAATCTCCTGCTGTATCTATCTGATCTGCCTTCAAAGAAGTCCCACTTTTGAATTCTTGGCATACTTCACCCAACTTACGCTGTTCCCAAGTATCTACAAACATGTCCATCATACATACCCACTTATCATATAAAAAACAGTATTTCCAAAGTAAAAGTTTTTTTATTTGCTCTTGCTTGTAATTTCTATGTTACTAATTCGATAATAATTATAATCATTCATCGACATATAAAACCATTTTGAAAGGAGTGCTTACATATGCAAACAACAGTTAATAAAAGTAACATGTTATTTTGCGATTACTATAAACAGTGGATTTCTGTCTATAAGGAAGGAGCCATCAGACCGGTAACCATGAATAAATATAATATGGCTCATAATTGGTTAATCAAATTAATACCTGACCTTATCATAAGTGATCTTGATCGCATTACATATCAAAAACTGCTAAATGATTATGCAGCTGAACACGAGCGACAAACAACAATGGATTTTCATCATCATCTGAAATGCGCAATTCTAGACGCTGTGGATGAAGGTCTTATTTTACATGATCCAACAAGAAAGGCTATCATTAAAGGCAAGCCGCCTCGCGAGAAAAAGCCAAAATATTTGAACCAATATGAACTACATAAATTATTAGATGACCTTAATCTTTCAGAAGAGATCAACCTAGATTGGCTTATTCTGTTGATTGCTAAAACAGGTATGCGATTTTCTGAAGCCTTGGCGCTTACGCCAAAAGATTTTGATTTAAGCCGACAATTACTTTCTGTATCAAAAACCTGGGATTATAAAGGAGAAGGTGGGTTCTTACCCACAAAAAACGAATCCTCTGTAAGAAAAATCCCCTTAGATTGGCAGACGGTAATTCAATTTGCCGAATTAATCAAACATCTTCCAGAAGATAAACCAATTTTTGTGAAGAAAAAAATTTATAACTCTACAGTAAACCATTTGCTTGCTAGACATTGCCGCAACGCAGCAGTACCTATAATATCAGTTCATGGATTACGACACACTCATGCATCACTCTTGCTCTTTGCTGGGGTATCTATTGCAAGTGTTGCCCGAAGACTAGGTCATTCAAACATCACCACTACACAAAAGACCTATCTTCACATCATCCAAGAGCTCGAGAGTAAGGATATAGATATCATTATGAGATCATTATCTAACCTTAATTCATAAAGATTCATTTATATGTCGATGATGGATAAAATAAAGCTTGCAGCCTTTTTAAAATTACTGCAAGCTTTATCTAAAACATGCTTCCTGATATTCTGTTAAATACCCAGCAATTTAAATTGCTCCTCAATCTGTTTTTCTAACTCTTCTATCTCTTTCCGATCTTGAGCCAGCAGATTTCTAACCTCATTTATATCAATTTCCTCTTCTTCCTCAGTAGTATCTACATAACGAGGAATATTTAGATTATACTCATTCTGACGGATTTCCTCAATGCTTGCTAAATGAGCATATTTAGGAATATCCTTCCTTTCTCGATATGCTGAAATAATTTTTTCAATGTTCTCAGCAGACAGTTTATTTTGATTTTTACCTTTTTCAAAATCGTTAGAAGCATCAATAAACAAAATATCCTTGGTACTGCGTTTTTTCTTCAGCACCATAACTATAGTAGGAATGCCCGTACCATAAAAAAGATTTGAAGGTAAACCGATAACAGCATAAATGCGATTTCCACATCGATGTTCAATCAAATTCTTCCGTATAACACCCTCTGCTGCTCCTCTGAAAAGCACTCCATGCGGAAGAACAATTGCCATGGTTCCCTCTTCACTAAGATGATATAATCCATGAAGAACAAAAGCATAATCTGCCTTTGTTTTCGGGGCAAGCTTTCCTCCATAATCCTTAAACCTTGGATCTTTCAGTTTTGATTCACAATTATCCCAATGTGCCGAGTATGGTGGATTTGCAACAACTGCATCAAATGAGCATCTAGGCTGATCAATTCCCTTTGCGTCCAAGCCATCAGGCCAATCACTCTCTAATGTATCAGCATTAGATAAATTCATATTCTGATATGCCACCCCGTGCATCATCAAATTCATTCGAGCCAAGTTATATGTAGTCGTATTAAGTTCCTGACCATAAAATTTGACAGCTCCCGCATTGCTTCCACCCGGTATCTCATCTTGAACTGTCAAAAGCAAAGACCCCGATCCGCATGTCGGATCATATACACTGAATACACTGTCTGATTCTTCGACATCATCAGTAACAACCTTTGCCAAAATCTTAGACACCTCATGCGGGGTATAAAACTCACCACCTTTTTTGCCGGCAGAGGCAGCAAACTGTCCAATTAAATATTCATAAATCTCACCAAGAATATCTTTACCATCATCAGACCTATATTCAACACCATCAACAAGTTTCACAATACGATTTAATGATTTTGCGCGCTCATTGGTGGATGATCCAAGTCTCGAATCACCAAGATTTATGTCATTGAATACTCCTCTAAAGTCTTTTTCAGCCTCTCTGTTCAACTTTGCATGTTCATCAAAATTAACAAAAATTGTCTGATAATCACTTGGAATCACTTCGCTGTTCTCAATCTTCTCCACAAGAGAAGCCCAAGTATCGTTTGGTTCAATCGCATAGCCAAGTGCTGATGAAATATCTTCAATATAATCATTCAGATCATCCCCACTCGCCTGTTCTTTGTACGCCTCATTTATTGTCTGATTTGTTTCAATGTCAATTACATTTTGAGACACCAAATACTGCTCTTGATGTTCTGATAAATATCTATAAAACATAAATGCCAAAATATAATTTTTATACTCTGAAGCATCCATATTTCCTCTTAACTCGTTAGCCATTGCCCATAATTGGGATGTTATTGTATTTAAATCACTCATTTCGTTATCCTCTCTTTCTTTTTATATAAACATTTGTTGTAGCATGCCTTTTTTTAGTAGTTGCAGGTGATCCAACTCTCGCTGATGAAGAGTGATGAGGTGGTCAATGTTGGAAAAATACCGTCCGATTCGTCGTTGTTCCTCTTTTGTGGGAAATAAATTTTCTAACTTAACAAGCTTATTTACAGCCAATCCAGGCTGCGCAGATTGATCTGAATATTGTCCTAAATTCATTGTATCCAACATGTAATACAAGAACTTGATATCATTGTTTATATCCGCATCTACAACTACTGCGTGTTCAGTAAAATAAGCCTTTCCAACAGAGTAATTCATATTTCCACACAAAGCCCCCTGCCGACCAATCAATGCAAATTCACCATCATGATTGTAATCCGAAGTATACCCTCTTAATCCATTTCCTCCATAGACGGGATAATCTCCTGCTGTATCTATCTGATCTGCCTTCAAAGAAGTCCCACTTTTGAATTCTTGGCATACTTCACCCAACTTACGCTGTTCCCAAGCATCAGTAAATCCAGGAAATCTGACCTCGGGATACAACTGATTTTTTTTCGGAAACATTTTTTGAAGCATTGACTTTTTCATTTTTTTCACATGCTCCAACTTACGCTGATGAAGAGTGATGAGGTGGTCGAGGGCACGGAAATACTCTGCAATTTTCTTCTGTTCCGCCAATTCTGGCATATCTACCTCAAACTGTTGCATCTCCGAAGCAAGAATATGTTTGATGGTATTACCTGTCGTAATGTTCTCGATTTTCTTTTTTGACTTTAATGTCTGATATTGGTAATTCAGAAAATATGGTTCAATTTCTTTCTTTGGATTTCTGAACATAATCAATGCATGAGCCGCAGAATTATTGAGTTCTTCAGGGATTACGGCTGCATGACCAACATGACCTGACTGAACCATAACCATGTCACCAGTATGAAGCCATTTATCTTTTTGCTTTTCATAAAACTCATCATTGATGAAAACTTCTGTATTATGATTGATTTGTCCATCCTTGATATTATTCGATTCAAGGTAAAAATGACCGCTTTCCACATAATACGGAGTCGCTGTTCCTACGAATGCATTTCCAATAGAACCATAAATATCTTCAAGCTTACGCTGTTCCCAAGGTTCCGTAAAACCTGGGAATCTAATTTTAGGTACATTCTTTTTGTCACTCATATTTTTCCTCCTTTTCAGTTTTCGGCCATCTTATCAGCCAACTTATAAATTGCTTCTCTTAAACCGTTACGATATTTAATTCTAGACAAAGCCTGTACTTCTTCATCTAGAGCCATCGTCTTATACTCTTCACTAGCACTCTTTATAATGTCGCTTATTTCACCAGCATCATCTAAATCTTGTTTGCCATAACGATGCCGACTAAATAATGCACACATTTCTGCACTTGTTATCACATCGGTAATCCCCCACTTCCCTCGAAAATTAAGGAACACCCTGTTAATGCTTATAGTATTTGCAGCACGAATTACCTTTTCACAATCCTTAAGATGTGCCGGATATCGGAAATCCGAACCTTTCGGTGGATATTCACCTTTTCGAATGGCATCCGCAGCATTTAAAATCTTTGTGGCATAAGCACGATCATCCAGTCCATTTGCAAATTGATCAATTTTGTCTTTCGTTTCATCAGCTTCCTGATCATTACCATCATGCACAGCATTTAACAGCTTATTAACCAACTCCGTAAGATAATCATAATCAATCTTAATATCTTTAACATGAGTCATACGAAGTTCAATTTGATATACAGGAATATCTTTTTTCTTTGAAATATAAGCCTTAAGTTCATTTGTAAGAACAGTTGTCAACATTACTTCCTGCTCCGGCGTCATCCCGACTTTTCTAATCAAGTCATCTGGATTATTGTAATCAAATCCTTCATCTGATTTATTTTCCGGATCATAATCATATTGTTTTAATTTTGCCATTCCTACATTATATTCGCGAAGTCGTTCAAGCATATTTTCCTTCTGCTTCTCAGATGGTGGCAACTGAATAAATTCGCATGTCATATCAGACAACTTATTTACTACTGTTTTAACTTCACCTAGAACATCATTAAATTTAGGTGCTGTAATCCCATCATTGACATTTTGCCTTTCTCTTTCTTCATCAGATAAAGTGGCAGAATCTTTGTTAGCGTATATCGCAAGAGCCCCATTCATGAGTTTTTCATTCTCTGCAGGCCAACGATAATTAACTACACGTCCCCATGGTTTTTCCTGCATATCAGCCACTCGGTTTGTCCTCGAGTAAGCCTGTATCAGTCCAGCACGTTTTAATGTTCTGTCAACATATAAGGTATTTAATTCCGGTGCATCAAATCCTGTAAGTAGCTGATCCACAACAATTACTAGATCCAGAAAATTGCCATCACTAGCAGTTTTATTCAACCTAGAAATTACATCTTGTGTATAACCGGAAACATCTCCCATAGTAAAAGCTACACCAAACTCCTTATAATAAGCATCCATTGCTCTATGCAACCCATTATTAGTTACAAGCATACTGTCATTATTTGTATTATTAGCACTAAATGTCACTGCCACCTTAAGCGTAAATAGTCCCTGTTCTTCACGCTCCCGATTCACTCTTTGAAATTCGTCAAAATACATCATTGCCATTGGGGTACTTGCTTTTCCTCCGCCAACATGTGTAGTCAAAAGTGCGTTATACCTTCCATCATTTGATCGATTTTGCCATTTATCATATATATCTTTTACAACCAGTTTTATATGATCTAAGTTTTCGTCATAAAAACTAGGCTCAATCGCATCATCCATGTCCTCCATAGTTAAATTATTAATTTTGTCCTGAATTTTTTCTTCCGACCATTTGGGATATTTTTCCTTATAAAACTCAGGAAGATACTTCTGTTTCATTTCATCTTCCGGAATCGTAGTTTCAAAATCCACCTTAAATCCCAATACATTTCGATCAGCAATTGCTTCCCGAATCGTATAAGCATGAAGCAATGGTCCAAAGATATCCTCCGTTCTCAATCCCTTTGTTGTTTCATCAAACATTGGAGTACCTGTATATCCTACCCATGCTGCATGTTTAAACGCCTTTTGAATGTTTTCAAAAGATTCTCCACCCGTAGAACGATGCGCTTCATCAACAATAAATACAATATTCTTTTCTGGCGTCTTAAAGGATTTCCTCTTAATTAGAGAATCTAGCTTCTGCACAGAAGTTACAATAATTCCATTTGACTTCGATTTCAGTTTACGGCTCAAATCTGTTGTATTATTGGTATCCTGTACAATACCATCAAATTGATCTGTTGCATCTGGATCGTAAGCCCTATAATTCTCATTGGTTTGTTTCGTCAGCTGAATACGGTCAACTACAAAGACAACTTTATCAACTTTAGGCATACGGCTAGATAACCAAGCTGTCTTAAACGAGGTAATCGTCTTTCCTGATCCGGTAGTATGCCAAATATAGCCCACCTTATTGTTTCCAAAATCAAAGTCAACTTTTTTAATCCCCTCTATAACTTCCTGCGTTGCATACACCTGGTATGGACGCATCACCTTTAACGTCTGCTTATTCGGCGTACCATCAAGAATCATATAGTTTGTTGCCATCTGATGCGCCATAGGTATTGACAACATAGAATCTGCAAATTCCTTCCAGTCTCTTACAATACCATTATCACTTCTTCTCTGCCAGTGAAATGCAAAATCCTTATTAAACTTCTCCGAAGTTGTATTTGCCATATATTTTACATTATTTGGCGTCATTGCAATCAGAATCTGTAATGCTGAAAAAATGTCGCCATACTGCCCTTCATCAATGTACTGATGCATCTGATTTAAAGCCTCATTAACATCATGAGTGTCTCTTTTTTCTTCAATTTGAATAATAGGAAGTCCATTAATTAAAAGCGTTGTGTCAAAGCGACGATTCATTTTACCATTTATGACCGCTGGACGCTCAATTTGATTTACAACTTGATAAACTGTATCTCCTGCACCAATCTCTTTTTGATCAAATACAGTTAAAAATACATGGCGTCCATCATCAAGATCTATCTCTATCTGAGACACACCATTCAACCCATAAAGAAACTGTCCTGCTTCATACGGAGTGTGTAAATCTGATATGATTTTTTTCACCTGATTGAACTCCGCTTCACTCATAGGATGCTCTAACACATTTTGATTATGTTGCTCCAGTATTGTCTTGAAATTATTCCAAAGTTGAGGGGTTGTTTTGATATCTGGTTCATATTTCCAGAGTTTTGTTTTAACAACTTTGTTTCCTAAACCTGTAGCAGAAAATTCAGGGATTCCTGCTAAACATTCAGGATTAGTAACAGTTCCTGTAGTAATATACTGAATCAACTCCGTCTCAAACATTTGCTCATTCATCCGTCTACCTCCTTAAGTTTTTCTATTGTTAATACTTTCTCCAACTCAGCAGCCCGCTTTTTTAATGCATGTAGCCGTAATTGTTTAAAATAAATATCACCTATGATTTTTTGCTTTTCATAAGAATGCAACTTTGGTAATTCCAATCTTCTTAGCTGTTTTACTGTATGTTTTAAAACTGCCGAACCTTGAAGTTCTTTTAGCCATTGCTTCTTTATAAATTCACTTTCATTCAGTAAATACACTAAATAATTACCATCTATTCTTTCTTGTGGAATCAATTTAGCATAATTTTGTGTATACAAATATCCTTGATGGCTATGCCTAACAATTGTTGCTCTTCCCGAAATCAAGCTAAATAGAATATCGCCCCCTTTTATCAGACTTAAATCATCCAAGGTCGATATAGTCTTCGCTTCCTCGCCACCTAATTCAATCCCAACCAAATCATTCTCCAGCTCTTGTTGCCCGTAAAAGTTGTAGGTAGGCGCCGAATCCAGCAATGACTCCTTTATTCTAAATTGAGGAGTTCCCATTGTAATTGTAATAACATCTTCTATTCTCATTTTGTGCCTTTCCATAATTACATTTTCATGTTGCATCTATATAATACTCTAGAAATCAAAAGTTGTCAACCCATATTTTTGTAATTTTCCATAATTACAAAAATATGGGTTGATTTCTACTTGGGAACAGCGTAAGTTCGGTGAAATAACAGAATTAAAGTCAGCATCACGAGTTCATAAAGATGAATGGACATCAAATGGAGTACCTTTTTATAGATCGAGTGATGTAATGGCAGCAATAAATGGAACTGAAAATGAAAAAGCGTTTATTTCAGAAGAATTGTATGAAAAACTTTCTAAAGTATCAGGAAAATTAGAAGAAGGAGATATCCTTGTTACAGGTGGAGGATCAGTTGGAAATCCTTATATTGTGACGAATAATAAGCCATTATACACAAAAGATGCAGATTTGTTATGGATAAAAAACAAAGGGAAATTTCATCCATATTTTTTATATGAATTTTTCTTCTCTCCAACCTTTAGAAATTATTTGGGAAGTATTTCTCATGTTGGAACTATAGCACATTACACGATTACACAATTATCGGATACACCGATTTGCTTGCCGAGTTTTGATGAACAGAAAGAAGTTGGGGAATATTTTCAAAGTCTCGACAACCTCATCACTCTTCATCAGCGTAAGTTGGAGCATGTGAAAAAAATGAAAAAGTCAATGCTTCAAAAAATGTTTCCGAAAAAAAATCAGTTGTATCCCGAGGTCAGATTTCCTGGATTTACTGATGCTTGGGAACAGCGTAAGTTCTCTGAACTGGTGACAATTGAACGTGGTGGATCTCCAAGACCAATAGATAAATTTATCACAAATGATGAAAATGGATTGAATTGGGTTAAAATTGGTGATGCCCCAGAACAGGGAAATTATATTACTCAAACGGCAGAAAAAATCAGAGCTGAAGGACTCTCTAAAACTAGAGAAGTTCATCCAGGAGATTTGATTTTATCAAATTCGATGAGCTTTGGAAGACCATATATAATGGCGATAGATGGCTGTATTCATGATGGTTGGCTTGCTATTAGGAATACCCAAAAGAACTTCGATTTAAAGTTTCTTTGTACTTTACTCGGAACAGATGGCATGCTCAATCAATACAAGGCTATGGCAGCAGGAAGTACCGTTAATAATCTTAACAAAGAACTGGTGGGTGGCACAACAATTGCATTCCCAATAATGGAAGAACAAATAAAGATTGGCGAGTATTTCTCCAACATTGACCACCTTATCACCCTTCATCAACGTAAGCAAAATGGACGTAATCTTAAATAACTGATTTCCTATAATCCATCTGATAAAATGCAAACTCTGAATATAATCTATGCAAAGCGAAATCAGCTCAAAAGCATTAAAATACTGAATCTCAGAGTTTGTTTAGTTCTCTTTCCCCCTCATCTCCAGCCACATCTTCTTCTGCAGTACCTGTCCTTCCTCAATCTCCGGACGAACGATGGACTTAATCACCTCTTCCTCTGCTCCTTCCTTCAGCAGTTCGCGGATTACTTTTCTTCTCGTCTCGCTCGTCCACTCGGAAGCATAGGTATCAAGCAGTGCGAGTTTATCAAAGTTTTCGATAAACCATGCTTTGCGCTCTTCCGCTTCCCGTTTCATTTCATAATTTACCGCAGACTGGATCATGCCGGCAGTGATCGTCTTTTCCACTTCTGCCCCTTTGACATTTTTGGGCGTGGAATGAATCTTCTTCTCCATCACATCCAGATCCATCATCATAAAAGAAAAGGCGTCCAGTTCATACCGCCGGATGTTTTCATTTTTCGATTGTTGCTTTTTGAGATATTTCAATGACTCTTCCCCGATAAAGTCACATTCTTCCATCTGCTGTTTCTGTTTTTCTTTCTGCACCGCCGGGACAAAAGCACCACATTTTCTTGCTTCCAGATATGCTTCATGTTCCCACGGGAACCATTTCTTATCCCGGATTGGATTTTCCCCACGCACAAAAATAATACATTCATCATCCGGCAAAATTTTACTGAAACAGTATTGTGCGGATGTCTTTTCAACTGCCATTTGCCGTGATGTTTATCTAAAACCGAATTAACTGCTTTTCTGCCAACCCCACCTCTGCGATATTTATGCATCACAAAAAACTCTGACAAACAATAATCTGTTGTTTCTTCAGGCACTTCTGGGTAATCACTTATCATCGCAAAACCAGCTAATTTACCATCAACTTTTATGAAATAGGGATATCTATTCTCTTCCTCAAAATAACAATCTAGGTATTCATATCCGTAGTTCCCCTCAACATTCACATCTGTCTTTTCCCACTGAGAAAATTCATAAAGATATTTTTCTATTAGATTTAATAATACTTCTTTTTCTTCTTCTTTAATTTCTACAATTTCTACTTCCATCTTCTCGTCTCCGTAAAATTCCGATTTGCGATTACATAATCTGAGAGTTGTCTGTTATTAAATACCTGTGGCAAATTGTTTCCCCATTACAGAAATCACTGGTCCTATGTCAAGATTTAGTACAAGTTAAAATGAGTTTTTCTCATTCTAACC
>ERZ791907.1388-NODE-1388-length-16562-cov-2.501121_pt1 | contig 16562 bp, 8 predicted proteins | sample MGYA00510145_ERZ791907 | MGnify/ENA primary metagenome ERZ791907 (study PRJEB30046, sample SAMN00792089) | human gut metagenome | study: EMG produced TPA metagenomics assembly of the A metagenome-wide association study of gut microbiota in type 2... | reverse complement strand
GCGATAGTGGTGTTGTTGTACAACTCCAGAGTGGAAGAATTGGATGTCTGTACGGTGGTGCTGAGGGTCTTGTTTGCGTTGGTTCCCATGTTAAGGATACCGGTGTTGATTACTGCGATAATCGCAACAAACAGAAGCGCAAAAACGATGAATGCAATATGCTGAATACGAGAGCCCATGGTTTAACATTCCTTTCTTGAACCTTTTCCAAGCAGTAGATCTGATATTACTTGATGATTGTCAGGCTATCAATCTTATCCTGAGAATAGGTTGCGCCTTCTTGAACGAAGAGAATGCCCGAAACAACTCCATTATCATTCTCGCACAGATAGGACTGGAACTGAGCGGAAGCGTTAATGTAAGCAGAATCGGTGGACTGAGCCTTATACTTATGAGAATTGTCATAGGTGGACTGAGTGTTGCTGGACTTGGTTACAACAAATACCTTCATAGAGGTATTTGCCAGCGAGTCCGGGTTCTTTGCAGCGTTAGCGATAGTGGTGTTGTTGTACAACTCCAGAGTGGAAGAATTGGATGTCTGTACGGTGGTGCTGAGGGTCTTGTTTGCGTTGGTTCCCATGTTAAGGATACCGGTGTTGATTACTGCGATAATCGCAACAAACAGAAGTGCGAAAACGATAAATGCAATGTGCTGAATACGAGAGCCCATGTTTGATCATTCCTTTCTTATAAATGGACTTCTTGATTTTTTGACATCAATAAGTGTTACATTTCGGGCAAAATAACGGGAAATAGATAAAATACGAACTACATTTTGATTAACCTCCTTACGCCATCAGGCTGTTGTAAATGCGATCGTTTCGATCACATCGTTTGCATTTTTTTCGAGCGTAGCATTATATACAGTAGATGGATTGATGGTTTCGCCAAAGCTTGCATAATCGCCCGGGACCTCTCTGCCGTTTACAGTAATGCGTAAGACCAGCTTGCTGCTAAGTGTATTTCGATTATTGATTGCACTGATAACAGTGTCGCCAGTTACTTTTGTGCCATCGAATACTTGCAGTTCATAATTTTCAGATACCGACACGGTGTTTCCAATCTTACGGTTAACATCGTTGCCGTACCTTGTTACGGTCCCGTACATGGTAGACAAAATTCCAACAAAGTTCAGAGCAAAAATTATGGATGCCATTGTTTCAATTCGATGTCCCATTTAAAACACCCCTTCCCTTACATCATGCTGCTGAAGTCCTTGAACATAGATACCATTGCAACCAGTATCGGCATGAACATATATAATGCCATAGCTGCACCCATAGATAACGTGGAACACATTTCTACACGGGAAATACGATTTTTGATATCACGTTCACTTACTCTTGCACGTTCACCCTTTTGTATAGCCATTTTCTGCGTTAGGTCAGCAAATGCTTCATCCATTGGCATGCCGTTGCAAGCATATCGCAGACAATCAGCCAATTGGCAGAAGGGCTTATATGTTGTTGCTTCAAACATTGGCGTGAAATCGCCGGATACCGCAGTCTTATAGCAAGGAGCGGCGAACAACACAGCAGAGTCTGAAAACCAGTTAAGAAGCTGTTGAGGGGTTGTGGTTTTATGAGAAATCAACATGATCGTCATGGACTGCAGGTCGGCAGTTTCATCACTGATGAGATTATCCTTATTCATTAGTGCCTGGATAAATATCATAACAAGTGGGGCAAAAAATGTACCAAACCCAAAGATAAGAATAAACATCAGGTTCATGAGACCGCCGGTCTGATGAATCATGTTTGCCTTGCTTATCAAACGAGTCACTGCATCTGAGTAATAGCCACGATAATCATAAGCCGTTTCTTTACGAATATGTTTTGTCAGCAACGCCTGCTGATCTTCCGTGCTCATCTGATACCAGCCATCTACAGTCTTAATATACTTCAGGTTTTCTTTATCCGCCGCAAGTTGTTCATCAATAAACGTTTGCGTATCGTTCTGGGAAAGCAGCACTTCCTCATAAGATTCCTGAGCAAGACCCTGATAGATATTGTTTTTGATGCTATGGATAGTGGTCAGATTATTGATCCCCAAAGAAATCGCACAGATGATTATAACAAATATCGTTGCTGCATAGCGGCGAAGCGTAAATGCATCAACGCTTTCTGTGGAACCGGCCTGCAACAGCATATCTTTCACATTTTTTCGTTTTTTGCTGTTTTTCGGCATAACCTTTTGTACGAATCGATATATTTGCGGTTCTCTAAGAAGCTTACCTTCCCACGAAGCTACTTTTTTCGGTTCAATTACCATATCGTCTGTCATTTTCTCGTAAACAAAGTAAGAAAGTAACGATACAGCAGCACAGATAATTTCTACTGTGTATCCAACAGGCGAATTTACGAACTCCTCGACAAGCTCAAATCCCTCAAATGAAAAGTATTTGACCATGTATGCAGACAACAGCGGAAGTGCAAACACCGGAAGAATAATAAACCATTTCTCTCCGAAAAGGCTGCTTTTCAGTTTGTTAATGTTATTGAGCTTGTCGATCACATCTTCTTCTATGCGATAAAAGTTCGTTGTAAACGTGCTTACGCCGTTCTCTTCCGTATCGCCATATTTGTAAGTCATGTAAATGCAAGTATACAGATTGCGCAGAAAACGGGATGGTGCAATCGCGTAGTATTCTTTCTGGATACCTTCGGGCACTTGGGAGGCGTAAGCTCTCTGAATATATTCGTGCATCTTCGCCCAATGTCCCGCTACGGAACTGGGCGAATTAACAACACTCGCAAATGCCGCATCCAAATTGCCGCTGTTGGCATGATAAGCATGGATAAAATCATCCATAGAGTCCTCCATCGCCTGCAGAAACGTCTGAGCATTACCTTTGAGGCCCTGATATACGACTCGACTAAGCATGAGTGCGGCGATGATACTCAGGACAACATCCCGAAAGTAAAACATACAGCCAACGAAGGAAACGACCATGGCAACGGTACATACAATCAGACAACGACCGGTCAGATACAATGCTGTATCTTCTGTTGTCGCATACTGACATATAAACGTTTCCTTCATGTTTGCAGCGGTATCACCAATAATAGGCAGATGTGCTATCCGACCGATGATATTACTGCATAGATCACGAAACTTCTTCTTCAAACGCGAGAAAGTGCCCTGCTGCTGCATCTGCCCTATTTTTTTTGCTGGATTAAACGACTTTCCTATAATGAGCAGAGACATCAAAATCAAACCGAGGCAAGAGAGAAATGTCAGCGGCCAGCGGTTTGCATTTAAGAATTCGAAAAATGAGGTCCACATTTATCCCGCCCCCTTGCCGTGATCTCGAACGTACTGCTCGATATTCAGCAGCTCGAAATTGAGTTTCATTTCTCTGCCGGCATCGATAACTTCGCTCTGGGTAACCACTCCTTCCTTGCTGTGCTCCTTGAAATAGTAATCAAGGGCAAGTGTCGGACGAAATGTGCGCGTCAGCAGATCGCGTTCTGCGGCCAGAGGTGTTTTGTCCATCAGGTCAGCATAGAAAGCATCCGAAATAGTATTGCGATATGCATACTGCCTCGTTTCCCTGTCGTACGTTACAAGGGGAACGGTATCGTAGTAAATATCCGCCGATGTCATGTATTGCAAGTATTGATAAATCGTTTCCATGAAAGCTGCTTCTCTGTCATCTCTGGAGAGCCACTTGCCTCGGAAATCTGCAGGAAGACCGTTCGGACGAGGAACAAATTCGTAGATTTCGTAATAACGCTTCTGGGCCTCGATATCCATACGCACATAGATGCAGCAATGAACGGTATCCAACGCTGTAGCTACGGCATCCTTCAGGTTTGCGTACATCTTTTGACGGATAAGCGCATTTGCGATTTCTGCAATTGTTGCCTTTGGAGAATTCGGATGGAAAGTAAACAGTACGCTGCGTCCACCACGGTTTGCAGTACGGGTAACATTTACGATACTGTCATCGCCGCGAGCCTCGCCGATGATATAAATATCGCCGGCAGTACGAAGAGAAAAGTTATAGGCATCGGACGGAGAAACTGCGGTATTTTCGTTAGCTTCTACAGTAAAGATGTTCTTGCGAGGATATTTCCAGCGAAGACGTGCCTCGAATTCAGATTCCATTACTCGAATAGCGTAAAACGGCTGGATATACTCGGCAATGGCTTCGAGCTTGGTCGTTTTACCACTGCCCTGAGCGCCACATACAGGGATTGTTGCGCCGCCCTGTACAAGGATCTTTTCTACATCGATTACCTTTTCGTGTCCTGGCAGGTTGGCCAGCAGTTCGGCATTGCTTTGGTGTCGTGCCGTGAATTTACGAACCCATAATGCAGGACTTTCACCGAAAGGCTCAATAGCCGCCGTTCGACGAGAACCATCTTTCGCATAGCCGAGTTTGAAGCCTTCCCGCTCGGAGAACTGGCCTTTCATCTCGTATCCCATGCCTCGACGCACGACATCTTTCATCTTCTCGTACGTGCCGAAAGTCAAAAAGCGGAGATGAATGGAACAGCCCTTGTATCTTACCCAGCACGTATCAAAAGCGTTCATGTAAGGTTCTATATCGCCGACAAACATTGCATTCGGAATACCAGAAACACCAATTGAGATATCGCCAAGGTTCTGATACAGCAATTCGTCTATACAGGAGTTGCCCTTGATTTCTTCGTAGACCACCTGTGTAATGACATCCATTTTGGTGTCAAAATCCAGAACCAGATGTTCCTTCTGCCATGCATTGTTAATGTCCTCTGCCGTGACAAAGAATCCCATGGAACCGTCTGTATCTTTCCGCAACGTATTCAGATGATGGGTTTCAAGGAACTGACCGAAGGCTTCGGGACCGTAGTCCAAAGGACCTTCATAATACTGGAGCATCGCCAGATATTTCAGGTATGGATCCAGATGAGGATCATGCCAGTCAATAAAGTTGTCGATGTTTTCTTTGGTAACGCCATATCCGGACGGATAATCCAGAATTTCATTTTTATCGCAGTCAGTCAGAATACGATAGAAAAGCTGCTTGATGAACAACTTGTCGTTTAGATCGCCTACTGCGCTGTTGCGGTCATACTGAAGAATCTGGTCACGCTGCATATTGGCTTTAACGTCCTGCTTGCCGATATCGGATCGTGCAGTAGTCTTATTACTGTAGGTCTGTGCGGCAAACTGAATCAGCGCATCCAGAGAATAAAGATTTGCTCTCAATCCTCATCCTCCTCCTTTGCTGTTTTCTTTGCTTCCTGCGCAGCATGCAGATCGTAAATTGCCTTTACGATTGCGTCCAATTCTGTTGCCGTAACATCAGAACCTTTCTTTTTTAGAAAACCAAAGTGGCCGCTACCGGTCTCGTAGAGCGAATTGACAAGTTCAACGAGCGTGCACTGCGAAACTGCCTTATGAATTTCCATGTCCTCAGATACGCAGAACATATCCGTACAGCCAATATATTTTCCAATCTGCTTCATATCCAGATACGGAAGTTCTGTATACCTGGTGACAATAACAGCGACATACTTATTCACCAAAGGAGGGTATGTTGACAACACAGCGGATTTTTTGAGCAAAGTTAAATGTTTCATGTTCTGCGAAACACAGAGCATCACACTATCTGCATGAGAAACAATCATTTCAGACATAGCGCTAATTCTGCCGCCAACGTCTACAACGACATAGTCGTAAATCGTTGCCGCATAATCCAAGATCTTGCGATAGGCTCTGACAGAATCCGCGCTCAATCGCTTAAAATCGTTGGAGGAATGCATAACATCAAGGTTTTTCCCTACCTTTATGGTATATGCCATAAACGCTTCTTCGGTTTTCAGACCTCCAGCGGCAGTCAGAAGAATAAGATTGTCCATTGAATAATCATCAGAAACGACAGGATTTAGGATAGTAACACCGTCATAAGGACCTCTGTCGGTACTGAGCATCAACACTTTCTTATTTCCCTGGTCTTCCATAGACAGACGGGCGGCGATCATAGCGGCTGTCGTGCTGACGTTGCCCTGCCCTTCTGAGTCGCCCCATACAGCGATGATATCACCGATCTTATTTCGTACACTGTACAATAGCTTTCACCACCCTCTTACTTTGCTTCGACTCCGGAATCGTCTTTCAGCTCGGAATTTTCTGCGGGAACCTGCGGCTTTTGCTGAACAAGAGCTGCCTGCTTCTGCGCAAGCTGACGCTGTGCTTCAGCAATCAGGTTGGGATTGGAATCGATAAGCGCGGAGAGTTTGGCGTTTTCATATGTCTCGACTGCTTTCTGCTGAGAGGCATCAACATAACGTGTACTGTAAAGCAACGCTGTTTTTTCGCTTCCGTCTTCGCCGTCCAAGCTGGCATCAACCGTGGCAACGCCCAGAGCAAGCTGCTCCTTCTCTGACAGGCTCAGGGTTATCTCCTGCCCGGAAATAGCATGAATCTTCTTTTTTGCGAGCACTACGTCATCCTCGTACGTAAGTCCTTCTTCGGAGCCAAACTTTTTCAAGCGGATGTCTATGTAGTCGCCTTCCTCTACACCTGTATCCAGCGTCACGTAATTGATTGCAATCAATCGGCTAGTGTTATCCGTGTTCTCATCCAGATCTGTATGCACAACCATTGATTGTGTCAGAACGGTATTGGCTCCAACAGAGATAGCAGCCACACCGCCGTCAAATTCCGAAGCGGACTTGATAGCATTGACTGGAACAGCATTTTCGCTTATCGGAATAATGGAATAAGACCCATCAAAAGTGCCTCCTGCAGGGATATCGGTGGTTGCGACCGCAACCGCAACTTCGCCCTTCCCTGCCACTGCACCTTCAGTCTGCGATGCGCTTCTATTTCTGACATTATGTACGGTAATGATTGTAGCACCAATCATTCCGACAACGGCAACTGCCACAAACAGCTTCCAGCCGGCTCCACTGTTTTTGCTGTTTTGAGTTGATTTGAGATTTTGCACAAATCTCAACCTCCCTTCCCGAACACTTGGTTCAAAAATAAAAAATTTGGAGCTTCCCGAAAAAACCTTATATTATTATATATACCTAAAAAAATTTTTTTGTAGCGTTTTATAGAAAAGTTTTTTGAAGTAATTTTAGATATAGTTGCAGCAAAGGGCCCGCTTTGTAAATGGTCGGGCCCTTTGCTGATTTTTTAGATTGCGCGGACTGATATGCCGCATTTATAAAGCGAATAAGTGTCGTAGACCGGTGAAACTTATGGCTGCTGTTTGCTAGAGCGCAAAGGTTTATCGGAGTTTTGTCCATACCGGACGAGTCTCAAAGTCTTTCTCCGCGTTATTAACGCCGTCTATAACGATGACATCGCCGTCGGAGTATTTTGTCTTGAAAGCGTTCAGAATTGTTCCTGATCCACCTGTGCGCTCAATACGCCACTGTCCCTTGCTGATGTAATTGTACTTTGCAACACCATGTTTCATGGCTTCAATATCGAAGCGAATTACTACATCACCAAGATACATACTGTTCTCTGTAAGAGCTCTGCCTTTGGTTACGAATACCGCAGTACCCGGCACACCATAGCGAGCTGACCATTTCTGCGTGTTACGGTCTACCTTGGTGCAGAACCCGCTCGACAGCTTAAGTTCACGCAGCGAGCCAATATCCCGACCAAAGAACTCACGTGTCTTTAGCACGTAGTCATCGCCACTCGCAGCGGCAGCGTCCGGCGAGGTCGTCGCGAGGACATACTCCCCTACTTCGTTCAGATAGTACATATCCAGCTGCATATCGTATCGTCCCGTGCCGGAGTTATATCCGTAGAAGGTCGGACGAATGCGTACGTAGTCGTCTTTATCCTTCATTCCCTTTGAATAAACATCAAAGTTGAAGGCATAGCCCAATTTCATCAGTGCACCATTCTGGCTGTTGGTTCGATCATATGCAAGATCTCGGGCTGTAGCAGCATCGCCAAATACAACCGAAGGGTCAGTAATATTGGTGACTGTGAAATCGTACAGTTTGATCGGGAGAATATGAATCGGAGATGCACCGTTTGCGACCTTTGTACGACTTTCTTCTCCCCCACGCGATCCATATGTCGTATATGTTTCGATTTGGTAGTAATAATACTCGCCATCTACAAGGTCTTCTGCTTCCAGATTTCCAGGAATTTCGAATTGAGCAGTCCAATACGATGTCTCGCCAACTGTTTTATGCAAAGTCATTTCCTGGCGGAACGAGTGTCCGTCACCATCTACGTAGAGGATACGTGCGCCTGTACTGCGATCATTTGTCTCGCAGCTGATAGTAACGCCCTCTCCCGTTGGTATCTGGACCTGATTATCCACCACTCCATCGAAGGTAAAGTGCGGTGTACTCAAACTCAGTTTGGGAATAACGTACAGGTGAAGCGGCTTTTGTGCAGCTTTGGTAGTTATTTCTGTAGTCTTCGGAGTTGTATCATCGTTTGGCACATCAGTTACGGATGTCGTAATTCGATATACGCCCCATGCTATACCACCGCCCTTAGCCGTTGCATACGGAGCGATTGCAGAACCTTGAGCCGCTTGTTCCTTGGTTACGGTTCGTGCATCGTAGATTTTATGCTGGACACCCGTTGCGCCTTCCGCTACATCTGTGCGATGGGGCTTCAGAAAACGGTCTGTCGTAAATTGAATCTTAAATGTATCAGAGTCATTACCCGTACCATACTTATCATGGTTATCAGGATCATCAACCGCGACGCCCCAGTTCAGAGTTTCAGTGCCTCTCTTCTGAACCGCTCCATTATAAGTGTAATAAGGATTCTGCAGATTAGCATCATACGGGTCGTATTCATACACTGTAGGATTATCGCTATCAAAAATGGAATGTCCATTATTGGGCGGTTTTACCGTTGGCGCATGATTCTCCTGAATAATTTTTACCGTTACGCTATATGCATCGCTGGACAAAGGCTGGGGCTTATCGTCTGTAACAATCAAAGTGACCTTATAGACATTATCAGCGGCTTTCGTTCCAATAGGCTGATTATCAATCCATTTTGTCAGATAGTCACTGAATACCGATTCCATCTGCGTCATATTGGACACATTGGAACCAATTTGATACGTCACCGATGTTTTTGCTCCGGTAGAGCGCTCAATCGTCCATTCCCATTTTACAATATTATCGCCATTCGGTGAATAAGAGCGATCAGTTACGCTTATTGCTTCACCTAGGCCAAATACAGTATTGTTTGTATCAAAGCGTGCAACCGGAAGCTGTGCTGCATTCGTGATCCAGCGTACCGAGGGCAAACTCCACGCGCCCTGATTGCGGACGGTAGTATCACTCACGGTCTGCCAGCTATTCCCCACCTTGCGGGTAATGTTCAGGGTTTCCTTTTCTGCGAGGCCATCAATGTCTCTTACACGATATTGTACGAGGATATTGGTCATTCCTTGAGTACGCAGATCGCGAAGCTGAGAATTGATCCAATCCTCCGCGTCAGAAGCAGAGTCGAAGGTCGCATTGCCACGCCAGCCGGCATCGCTCGCAAACTTCCATTTCCACTCATACAAATTCAGACCCTTGTGTGCATCTCTGAATTCGTGGTCCAGATCGTATGCATGATTGGTTATATCTACGCTATCGACGACGTCATTGATTTTGTGAGAGGTGAAGTCGTATTCAGCGAGCGGACGTCTATGAACGTAAATGACTGCATGCGGATTGGTTATGTGGCCGCTGGAGTCCCTCCTATTGGCTGCGTAGTCTTCGCTCCAATAACGATACTCGTGGTACGGATTGCCGGGAGAGTTGTCGCTCTTATCTGGCACCGGATTGTCCTTGATTCGGTAATCTACTTCATACTTGCCGACCTTGTCAAACACATTTACTTCATGGGCAAGCCACTTGTCGTCGTTCTCGCTGCTTGCGCTGAACGACGCCACACCTTGGCTGTTGTCATAATAAGTTGCGTTATGGAAATAGTGCCACTTTTGAGCCAGCAATGACGGGTCATTTTGGAATGCCTGGAAATGCTTAGCGAATTCTGCTGCGCCTTCAGCAACATATGGGGTGTTACCCTCTGCGGTCCAAAGCCATTGCGGATCTCCGTTGTAGTCACGATAAATCTTATTATAAGAAAGATTTTCATTTACGAGGACATACATTGTATCGCGTGTGGATTTACGTAAAATCGATTTTATAAATGCTTCGGCACTATCCATTGCCGTTTCCGGAGGCGAGTTGTTTACGTACAAGCCGGCTTCATTCAGCTGCTGAAGTAATGCATTAAGCTGACTCTGATTTTCAGCTGCACCCATGGATATCAGATGAACATTCGATGCCAACATACTATCCAAAAAGGCAGCATATTGATCACTGTTGGCGGGATTCATATAATCTCGGTTGTGATCGTCAACATAAATAACAAAGCGTTCAGCGCCGTCTCTCCACGATACATCCTTAAGCGTCTCGTTTAGAGGTTTGACGTTTATCACTTCTTCGTAACCTTTAACTACCGTTCCGTCATACGCATGAAAGTCCCAGTAACTACCGTTCCTCTGGAAATATCCGAAATCAGTATTGGCTTCGTCATAAACAGTTGTAGATACATCAACTGGTGTCGTTGTTACTGTAGTGGTATTACCATTTTTGTCTGTTACCGTTGCTGTTTTATGTAAAGTAATAGCGGTATAAGCGCTTCCACTAAAGCCGTATGCATAAACCTTGATTTTATCTACATTTGAAGGAATGGTATCAAAATTCAGTGTCAACCACTCGCCAGTGCCTCCGCGTCTATCATCAATATCAAGAGAGCAACCATATAGGCTCTGTTGGCCGTAATACAGATGTCCTACTTGGCTTCCGCCTGCATCATAAAATTCCAGATGGCTGTCAATGTCTGCTGATTCCGTCCACATTACATGGACTTTAAACGATCCTTCAAATGTATTCTTTTCGGCCGTCTCAATAACATTTACGTTAACATCCAGCACATCCATGCCTGCTTCTGCGCCAAATCTGTTTGCGAAGGTTTTGGACGCTGTAGCTATTGCTTTGGCAGACTGAGAATCACCAACAGCAAATACGACATCTCCCTTAACTTCTGCTCGCGTACTAAACGTTCCATTGGGTTGTACGTTATCGATTTGAGTGTCAAATGTCTTTTCTGCGCTTTTTCTCTTTTCTTCCGGCACAATTGGCAACGTTTCCTGTCCGAAAGATTCTTTTACTCCAACTCGGAAACGGTATTTACCCAATTTATCTCGTGGCACTTCTACTGTCAACAATACGTTATCGGCAGTATTTCGCTCGACAGAAATGTATTTATCCGAAACAGTTTCCCATGTATCGTTCTGGAAACCATCATTGCCAGTATCATAAATCAGTTCTACTGTCCAATTATCCCGCACAATATCCATATCCAGCGATTTGAAATTCAAACCGCTAATAGATATTATAGTTGTTGCCCCATCCTCCTTTGCGCCTCTTTTAACGCTCGGCTGTGAATATCCTTCAATAATGGGTGCGGTATCCTCGACGATTACCATTTCTTGTGTCACCATAGGAGAACGCTTGCCATAGGTGTTGGTCACACGATAATCTACACGGTATCTGCCTGGCGCGAGAATAGCAAGGACTTCATCAAATGAGTTTTTGCCGGGATTAAATACCGAACTATCAATGGATGAAAGGCGCGATGTGCCTTCGCTTGTGGCGCCAATATAGATATTATCTATATTCTGCCCATCAAGCGGAGTAATACTCCATTCGTCCAAAGCGCGATTGATTTGATGCTTTGCGACACCAGTGGAATCGTCAGCATACGAATGGTTGCCATCTAAAGTAAATTTACGGGACTCTTTGAACTGAAATGCTACGCCTTTCCAACGATATTCTACCTTATCACTGATAACTGCGTGCGGTACATCATAAATGCGGATTTCTTCAGAGGCGAAATATTCACTATGCCCCTCAGCATCAGTAATTACGGCATCCAGACGATAATAACCGTCTTGTGTGATGCGAATATTGCCGCCATGTAGGCCAAGCTGCCAGATGGGCGCATCTCCGAAACCGTTAGCCGGCAACGAGGCCGCATCTACCGCTACGAACTCCCCTTCCTTGTTCTTGCGCATGAGTGTCCACTCAACAGTGCATGTTTCGACATTCTCGTCTCGCAAAGTGGGAGTAATCGTCAGCGTATCATCAACATATGCGAAGTCTCGGATTGTATACGAAATACAAGGCCTCCAGTTGACTTCAAACTCCTGTTCAGCAGACGAATGTCGAATGTCGTCCGATGTTACGAACTGATCAAGTGTTTCTTGTCCGAAACGTTCATACGCGTCCACCTGTGAGAGAAATTTGCTGGTGTTGCCTGCCTCAAATTTTACGGTGGACTTTACCTGTGTGGTTTTTGTGTTGTTGATCTGGGTCTGAAGCTCATTTTCTGCATACTGACCATCGTTATTATTGTCACGATATACACGCCAGTTGTAGTAGTCGATGAAATCGTTATCAGGCGATGTTGCCGTGCCGGAAAGCGTCACTTCTACGGACTGAGGGTTGTCATGAAAGTTCGGATTGGCGTTATTCACCTGAATAGTCGTCAGGGGATCTTCATCTGGCAGAACTTTAACGATAATAACTTTCGTACGTGCTGACAGGTCTGGATCGTCCGAAGACAGCTCGTCCGAATACTTATTATGCAGCGTCAGTGTGACCTTAAACTCGCCGACATCCTTTACAAGAATGACCTGCTGCTCATTGTTCGAAGACTTGTCAACTTTTACGCAGTTCATATCGTAATCAGCGTCGGTATCGCTATTACCGTACACCCATTCGGTCTTATCCCAGATGATCGGACTTGCCGGAGGATTCAGAGACGTTGATGCATTAAGAATGAGTTTGCGGTTCTGTTTGACATAAACCTTCTCGATATTATCATCAGGATCCGTTTCATAATGAGGGTCGGAATCACTAGGATTATCTTTGCTTTCTGGACCGGGTTCTACGATTGCGACCGGGATATCACGAATAACCTTGATGGTTTTCTCGGTATGGTTGGTCAGATTGGTGGCATCTGTTACAGCCAGACCAATTTTGTATTCACCTGGAGCAGAAAACTGCAGCGTACCGCCGATGTTGGTCGGCTTGTTCCCTTCGGCCGGATATTCCGCATTGTTCAGTGTGCCGGAAACGGCGCCGGTAGTTTCTTCGCTTGCCGGAACGACTTTATCCCACTGCCACTTGATGATATCATTATTCGGGTCGGTAGAAGCATCCTTTACCGGGAACGGATAATTTACGAAGGTATAGTCACTGCTGTTAATGACAGCAGTAGGCGGTTCCGGTTCGTTTCGAACGAAGATTGTTTTTGTGGCGACATCTCGAGCACCGAGTTCATCCGTGATAGATGTTTGTATAGTATAGTATCCAGACTTAATGAAAGTTATATCAATGGTGCGATTGTTTTTATCCTGCAAGACGCCAGAGAACAAATCTTTATCGTAGTCCACAGTGTCGTAATCGCTAGAAACGAGAGCATTTAATCCCTTATACTTAATGACGTACTGCTGAGTCGGTTTCTTTGTATTAGAGGGATAAGATTGATACTCTGGATCATACGAAGCATCGTATATGCGAACTGGCTTGTTGACATAGTAAAACGTTGTATCATACATGCTGCCCGCATCAGCTAATGGGGTCGTGCTTATTTTACGAATAACAGGAACAGGGGACTTGTTCGTAATGTTTATTGTGTATTCGCTCTGTGCTTCCGCAGTATCATTCGCGGAGCCGCCGTCACCATCAGCATATACAGTCGTTGAGCCTTTTACCGCAACCGAACAGGTAGCTGTGCCACCGGTATAATGAATAGACTCTTTCGTAAATCCAATCGTGTATTTTTGTCTTTTGGGAGAACCGGTATATTTTTCACTCATCTTCCATCCTTGGTTGTCCGCACCGGATAATGTATAACGTACCCAATCCGCATTGGTGGAAGATTTGGATGGATCCAGTGTAACCTTAGTTTCTCCTTCACCTCTAACTTCGAAATCTTTGTAGTTGACGGTTACATCTTGCGCAGAAATCGATAGTTTTGCGGTTGCTTCGGTATCTTCAGGTTCAGGATCTGGGGTAGAGCCGCCGCCCCCGTTATAATCCGGAAGTGGAACCTTGGATGCAAAAAGAAAGCACGAAACATTGGATGTGGCTTCTGCTCCCCGTTTTGTTATTTTAATCGAATCTGCGGCAATCTGAAAACGTATTTTATAAGTCGTATGTGCGCCAAGAGAAGATGGGGCTTTTACATCATACGAGGATATATAATTGCCGCAAAAGTTTTTTCCTTGTTGGGAATCGTCCACTTCGCATTTATTGCCGCCGCTTATATTGCCCGCCCAATGATATGGGCCCGATGTATTTGATGCGCTATTGAATGTCTTGGCGACGCCATGATATTCAAATACTGTGTTCTTCCAGTTTGGAAGAGTAGGAACGGTGGTGTCATCATAATCGGTATCTACAACTAGATAATCTTTCGTAACCCAATACTTTCCTATTCGCTGCATAGTTACTCTATGAGACTTATCGTATGAGCTGTAGGCTGTTGGAGCATTTTTTCCATCATATATGTAATAAATACCTGGTTTACTTACCAGCCAGACGTATTGAGTACGCATAGAGGTAGCTGCCTGAGCATCAATTTTAAATAATGGCAGCATACTCACAATTAGCACAAAGCATAGAATTTTGGAAAATACATTTTCAAAATGATATTTTTTTCTCGTTGGCATGTGTTTTCCCTCCTAAACAACATTTTTTCGAGACAAACAACAATAGAATTTAGGTTGAAGAATTTGTAATTATTTGATACAATCAATTTATAAAAGATAGACGACAATCTGAAAAAGAAAGGAAGAATAAAGTGAAAAGAAAAACTTTTGTTTCCCTTATCGCAGCAACATCCATTTGCATGAGCACGTTACCGTTTGCACATGCAGTCCAAGATGGACGTATGAATCTGCCACAGGAATTCACTGCGGGAAAAGTTGAGACGGCAAGCACTTTTTCTTATGGTACAAATGCTGGTGTTGCCGTATTGAAGGACGACCACTCTTTGTGGCTGTCCGGATGGTGCGATAACAAGTTTTTTGAAGGTTTCACCAAGGTTGCAGATGATGTGAAATCTTATATGATTGGCACCGGTATCTTGTCCATCATCAAAACGGATGACACGCTTTGGAAAGTGGAGCTTTCCAAATGGAAAGATGAGGACAGTTTTAAGAAAATATTTGATAATGTCATAGATGCAAATGTGTGGACGCAAAATACTCTGGTTATAAACGATAAACATGAACTGTGGGGCTGGGGATATGACTTGAATTGCAGCTATTTCCCCATTGACGTAAATACGCTTCCATCGAGTGTTCTTGATAAAATTGATCCATGGTACACGATCATCAAGAATCCAGTAAAGATGATGGATGATGTCGTGGACTATGAATACACTTTCTGCGCAGGATTGTTCCTAAAGACTGATGGAACAGTTTACGGCATCGGTTCGAACTCTCATGGGCACCTCGGTTCAAGCATTTCGGATGATACGTACAATGTTACTACGCCTGTTGAGATTATCGATAACGTAAAGAAATTGATCCCTTCTGACAGGGCTTGCATGGTTATCCGAAACGATGACTCGCTTTGGGCATGGGGTAATATGCCTTGGCAAGGCGAATACGAGCACATTAGCAGGCCAATAAAACTCGCAGATGATGTTGTTTCCGCCACCGAAATGAATCAATCAATTGCCATAGTGAAAAAGGATGGATCTCTTTGGACCTATGGTGGAATAACCCCCGGTGAGACTGACAGTGTTAGCAACACACTCAAGAAAGCGGATATACAGAATGTAGCCGGTGTTTTTGGCGGAATTTACGACCATGATTGTCTTGCCCTTAAAAAAGACGGCAGTTTGTGGGCTTGGGGCATAACCAGCAGAGCACCTGACGAAATTGCGGGCACAGACGCTAAAGATATATACAACTACATGCCATCCGGCGGTCGTTTGACAGATTATCTGCAAATCGCAGGTCCCGACTCCTCCCCTGCTGTGGATGCGCCGGCTCAGAAGCCGTCTGCGACAGCAACCGCAAAGCCGACATCTGCAAAGGTGCTCGTTAATGGCAAGCGGGTTTCTTTCGACGCTTACGAGATCAATAACAATAACTATTTCAAACTGCGCGATATTGCGAAAGTTCTCTCCGGCAGTGAGAAACAGTTTGAAGTCAGCTGGGATGGCACCGCAAAGAGTATCGCTATAACGCCCAACAAGGCGTATACTTCTGTCGGCGGCGAACTCTCTGCCGGCAAGGCGAAGCAGCAGACGGCCAAGTTGTCTACTGATACCGTTTATATCAATGGCTCTGCCGCATCTCTTACGGCATACAATATCGCTGATAACAACTATTTCAAACTGCGCGACCTCGGCAAGCTCCTTGATTTTGGCGTGGATTGGGATGGTAATACACAATCCATTTCGATTGATACTGGAATCGGATATTCGGCAGAATAGTATCTATATAATATATATACTGAAAAAAATTTTTTTGTAGCGTTTTTTTC
>ERZ791907.1382-NODE-1382-length-16593-cov-4.443464_pt1 | contig 16593 bp, 10 predicted proteins | sample MGYA00510145_ERZ791907 | MGnify/ENA primary metagenome ERZ791907 (study PRJEB30046, sample SAMN00792089) | human gut metagenome | study: EMG produced TPA metagenomics assembly of the A metagenome-wide association study of gut microbiota in type 2... | reverse complement strand
TGTCGGCGGTCTTATAGCTGATCTGGCAAATCCGGATATCCTTTCACCGGAAGATACCCTGACCGTCTATCTTGACACTCTACAGAAACTGGATTTGAAAGAAATGACATCTTATCTGGGTGTAGTAAATATCATGAATACATCCGATACTGCAAAAAATTCCATTGCCTCAGCACTTGCCGAACAGATTCATAAAAATTTTAATTATGTCATTAAATCCAGCAGTGAAAATGGATACAATGCCACTGTTACAACTGAAATTACAACCTTTGACAGTGATTCGATCCTGGCTGATTATCAGGAAAAGCTTGATAAATATCTGGCTTCTGCTGACGCAGTTATCGATGGCTCCCAGAAACGATACGAAAAATCTTTCGAAATTCTTCTGAACAGCATCAATGATAATACCGTTACTACCGTCAATGATGTAGATTTTGTTCTAATCAATGATGGGGTATCCTGGAAACTTCAGGATGAGGGAAATACTTTGGGAAATGCTATTTTCGGTACTTTGACAGATTCTCCTCTCGAGACTTCTGATTCTGAGGATGAAAATATTTCTGCCGATACAGATAAGCAGACAGATGATAATACTTCTACTGAAAGCAGTTCCAATTAACGATTAGTCAATCGGATATTCGCAATCCGCTTTCGCTACGTGGCTCTACACCAAATAACTAAAAAGGCCATCATATCACAGAAATATTCCTTTTCTGAATCATTCTATGATATGGTGGTCTTTTTAATCTTTGTCTTATTCTTTTTACATCCCCGTTATAATTTTGATAAACAGTAAAACCAGAACGATCAGAATAATCGGTCTTACGATTTTATTTCCATTTTTCATTACCATTCCAGATCCTACATAATGCCCTGCAATGGAAAAAACAGAAGCTGCAAGTCCAAGATATATGACAATCTTTCCACTAAATAAAAAAACAACTAATGCCATTATATTAGAAGAAAGATTTGCAAGTTTCATAGTTCCGGAAGCTTTCGCTACGGGAAGTTTTGCTACTCCTGTATATAAAATAAGCAGAAACGTACCAGTTCCCGGCCCATAAAAGCCATCGTAGCAGCCAACAGCCAGAGAACACACCGCACACAAAATCCACTGTTTCTTTCTGGAAATCTCTACATTGCTGTTATCATCCAGATTTTTCTTCTTCATTACATAAAACGCAACAATAGGAAGTACCGGAATCAGCATCCATTTTAATATCTTATCACTGGCAAGAAGCGCAATATGAGCGCCTGCAAAAGAACCGACAAGAGCCATGGAAATACATGGCAGTGCAACTCCCCAGTCCACAAATTTATTCTTACATAAACGTGCTGTTGAAATCGCTGTCCCAGTTGCCGAGGATAATTTATTCGTTGCTATCGCATTGTGCATCGGAACCCCTGCAAGCAGATACGCAGGCAGGGAGATCAAACCACCCCCGCCTGCGATAGAATCAACTAATCCTGCAAGGAATACCAACGGGCATACAATCAAAAACGTCTGAATTGTAAGCTCCATCCTTATTCAGTTACTTCCTCCGGTCTTACTTCCAGTTCCAGTTCTTTTAACTGCTCCTCGCTTACGCGGCTCGGAGACTGAGTCATCAGACAGGAAGCATCTTTAACTTTCGGGAATGCGATTACGTCACGGATGCTGTCAACTTTCGCCATAAGCATTACCAGACGGTCAAGTCCGTATGCCAGTCCGGCGTGAGGCGGAACTCCATATTTGAATGCGTCCAGAAGGAATCCGAACTGCTCGTGAGCAGCTTCTTTTGTGAATCCAAGTGCTTCAAACATTCTCTCCTGAATATCATCCTGATGGATTCTGACACTTCCTCCACCAATTTCATTACCGTTTAATACGATATCATATGCTTTTGCACGAACTTTTCCAGGATCTGTATCCAGAAGTGGAAGGTCCTCTTCCATAAGCATGGTAAATGGATGATGCATTGCTGTGAAACGATTCTCTTCTTCACTCCATTCAAGAAGCGGGAACTCTGTTACCCATACGAAACGATACTCATTCTTATCAAGAAGATCCATCTGCTTTGCAAGTTCCAGACGAAGTGCGCCAAGTACATCATAAACCAGTTTCTTCTTATCTGCTGCAAACAGAAGTAAGTCTCCTGCTTTACCATCCATAGCTGCTACCAGAGCATCCATTTCTTCATCTGTCATGAATTTAGCAAAAGAAGATTTTCTTGTGCCATCTTCAGCGATTGCAATGTATGCAAGGCCTTTTGCACCGTAACCTTTAGCAAACTCAACCAGTTTGTCAATTTTCTTACGTGGCATAGCGCCTTGTCCTTCTGCATTGATACCACGAACACTGCCGCCATTTTCCAACGCAGAAGTAAACACGCTGAATCCACAGTTTTTAACTACATCACTTACATCATGAAGTTCCATTCCAAAACGCATATCCGGTTTATCAGAACCAAATCTGTCCATAGCTTCCTGCCATGTGATACGCTGGATTGGAAGTTTTACATCAATATCAAGTACTTCCTTGAACAGATAAGCAAGGAATCTCTCATTTACATCGATTACGTCATCAACATCTACAAAAGAGAGTTCCATATCGATCTGAGTAAATTCCGGCTGTCTGTCCGCACGAAGGTCTTCGTCACGGAAACATCTTGCAATCTGGATATAACGGTCATAACCAGAGCACATCAGAAGCTGTTTGTACAGCTGCGGAGACTGTGGCAGACCATAGAAATGTCCCGGATGAACACGAGACGGTACCAGATAATCTCTTGCACCTTCCGGTGTACTCTTACCAAGCATCGGAGTTTCAATTTCAAGGAATCCTTCTTTTGCGAAGAACTGTCTTGTAAGCATCATGACTTTGCTCTTAAGCATAATGTTCTTCTGAAGGTCAGGTCTTCTTAAGTCAAGATAACGATATTTCAGACGGATTTCATCTTTTGTCTTGCTGTTCTCTTCAATTGGGAACGGAGGTACCTCTGCTTCAGACAGAACACGAAGGGATTTTACGCGAAGCTCAATTTCACCTGTTGCAAGATTCTTATTAACAGCGCCGCCTCTTTCTTCTACCACACCGGTAACAGCAATTACGAATTCACTTCTCAGTTTACCTGCTTTTGCAAAACCTTCTTCATCAATGCTGCCATTTTCAAAAATCAGCTGCATGATACCGGAACGGTCTCTTAAATCTACGAAAATAATTCCGCCTTTATCGCGGGCTTTCTGAACCCATCCCATAAGGACAACTTCTTTGCCGATCATTTCCTTTGTTACTTCTGCACATCGGCATGTTCTGTGCAGTCCCTGCATACTTTCAGCCATGTTTCTTTCCTCTTTTCATGCTTTCTATATTATAAGAATTGTTGTAACTATCCAGCAGTCTGCTATCCCGCAATGTTGCTGAACAGTTACGAATTATTACATTCTGTCTTTAAAGAATTCTACAAACTCTGTATAGCCCTCTGCTGTCATCTGATCTTTCTGGAATTTCTTATTCTTCTTCATAATAGAAATATTGATCTGTGTTCCGACATTACGCTCTTCCTGAGCCTGTTTCAGAATCGTCAGCATCTTGTCTGCCGGCATATTCTTCTCGATAAGATATGCTTTCTTACCATTCTTTGTCGGGATTTCATAATTTCTCTCAAGAAGAAGCATTACGATTCTCTCGAATCCAATTGAAAATCCGCAGGCAGATGTATTGTTTCCTGTAAATTTACCGATCATCTCATCATAGCGTCCACCGCCACCTACGCTGCCGCCAAACTCATCCATAGAGATTTCAAAAATCGGTCCTGTATAATAAGACATTCCACGTACCAAAGTCGGATCGAAAGACATCTTAAAATCTGCTGTCTTGACAGAATCTACAGTAGAAATGATTGTTTCAAGGTCCTCAGCTACCTTTGAATCCAGAACATCTTTTAATTTCTCTTTACAGTAGCGAACACCTTCGATATCAGAAGTGATTTCTTTGAAAAGTCCAAGATAAGTGTCAATACTTTCTTTGGCAAATCCTTCTTTCTCCAGTTCTTCTGCAACACCTTCAATACCAATCTTATCCATCTTGTCCAAAATGATAAATACTGTGTCAAAGCTCTCCTGCGGGAATCCACTGTACTGAGCCATTGCCTTTAAAATCTTTCTGTCATTGATACGGATGGTAAAGTTGTGGAAATCCAGCTTTCCAAGCAAAGTTGTAGTAGCCAGAACCAGTTCAATCTCAGCCAGGTAAGTAGGCTCCCCCAGAATATCGATATCACACTGCATAAACTGACGGAAACGTCCTCTCTGCGGTCTGTCTGCTCTCCATACATTTCCCATCTGAAGTGCCTTAAACGGAGCCGGAAGCTCGTTTGCATTGTTTGAATAGTATCTGGAAAGCGGTACAGTCAGGTCATAGCGAAGTCCGGAATCAACCAGATCACTCTCTGTCTCAGCTTCTGTAAGTTTTAGTTTTTCTCCACGTTTCAGGATCTTGAAAATCAGTTTTTCATTCTCTCCGCCCTGTTTACTGGAAAGATTCTCAATGTGTTCTACACATGGTGTCTCTATAGATGAAAATCCAAAAGTTCCGTATGTCTCACGAATCATGTTCATCACATAGTTACGAATCTCCATCTCTTTTGGTAAAATGTCTTTCATACCGGTTACCGGTTTCTTCTTTAATGCCATGTTGTCCTCCTCTTTTATCGTATTCAACATTACTGATTCCTTCTTTATCTCCTCAGTAATATATCAGCCCTGTTTCATTTTCGGAAACTCTGTCCGTCTCCATTATGAACCACTCTCTGAAATGCCAGAAAAACCTGCATATCAAAATTCTTGACCTCATCGATCATCAGTTCCATAACCGCAGAAATGTCAAAGGCTTTTCTGTACGGTCTGTCTGAAATCAATGCCGCATATACATCGCAGACTCTGAGAATCCGGGCACCTATCGGAATGTCCTCCCCTGCCTTATTGGCCGGATATCCGCTGCCATCATAATTCTCATGATGGTACAGGATACTCTCCAATACAAAGTCCGAATATCCCTGTCCTTTCAGTTCCTCATATCCCAATGTTGAATGCATACGGACATACTTCAGTTCCTCAATCACAAGAGGATCCTGTTCCTGTCCGTTGATATAACTTGTCAGCTTCAGCTTTCCTATATCATGGAGCATTCCCGCAATCGCAAGTTCATAGCACTGTTCATGCGGCAATCCCATCTCTTCCGCAAGTGCATAAGCAAGATTACTTACCATCATCCCATGATGCAGTTCAGAAGCAAGGTCAAACTCCAGAATCCTCTCCTGCGAACCCACTGCTGTCTTTTGTACTGTATTCAAAGTGTTACCTCCACATCCTACAGCCAGGTAGCTATTGCTGTCCGTTTTCTCTCAATCATCTCATCAATGCGTGAAATATAATTGGAAACATCCTTTACATTCTCCACACGTTCGATCCTTTTGCCATGGTCAAAGACCAGCTTGGAAGAACCACCTGCACCCAGTGCAATGATCGGCTGTTTTTCCTCCATAATCAGTATATTGTAAATTCCAGCTTTGTCAACCTTTGCATAGCCAACATTTTCAAAATTTCCCTTCATATTCTTCTGTCTGTACAGATAATAAGGGCCCATTTCCATCTCATATGCTGTTTTCATCGTAAGATCCATGATCTCCTGATTGTTCTCAAAAGACATTTCCTGATATTTTTCTTTGAAAATATTTAACCGTGCTGCACGCTTAACTGCCAGAGAATGTACCGTCATGCTGTCCGGAGCCAGTTCACGGATCTGTTCAAGAGTACGTTCTACCATATGAATGTCCTCTCCAGGAAGACCTACGATCAGATCCATATTAATGTTATCAAATCCCAGTTCTCTTGCCAGATGAAAGGCTTCCTTTGTCTGGTCTACTGTATGTTTACGCCCGATAATCTCCAAGGTCTCCTGATTCATTGTCTGCGGATTTACAGAAATTCTGGTCACCGGATATTCCCGAATTGCCATCAGTTTCTCTCGTGTGATACTATCCGGTCTGCCGGCTTCTACAGTAAATTCAGCCAGCCCCTCGTAACCAAAAGCTTCTCCAACAGTATCCAGAAGTTTCCGGATCTGATGCGGAAGTAATGTGGTCGGAGTACCACCTCCTATATAAATGGTATCCAGTTTTCTGCCCTTCATCATAAGAGCCGTTTCTCTTACTTCTTTGCAAAGGGCTTCTACGTACTCATCTGATCTTTTCTCCCACACTTTCAGCGGATACGAACTGAAAGAACAATACAGACAGATACTCGGACAGAACGGGATTCCGATATAAAGGCTGTATCCATTCTCATAATCAATATCTTTGAGAATTTCTCTTTCCCTGTTGGCAATCGTAATGGCAAGGGCTGTTTTCTGCGGACTTACCAGATATTTTTCTCTCATCTCCTGTGCAGCTTCTGTGTTCTTCATACCGGATTCGATCATTCCCATTGCCAGTTTAGCCGGACGAATTCCGGTCAGATTTCCCCATGGAAGTGTTCTGCCCGTTAATTTCACCAGAAGCTGGTACAATGCATACTTAATAGAATCCTTATTCTCTTTTCTCAGTGCATGAGGATCTTTCACTGCACTATCCGTGATCACTTCCGCAGAAGCTACACCTTTTATTTCCGTTTCTTTAATTTCCGGATTTTCTTCTCTATCATATTTTATGAAATAATTTTCATTATCCCGTTCCACGCAGAAGCGGAGGTCATACTCTGCTTCATCATCTTCATAAAGAGTATGTATCTCCGCCTCGGGATAAAATGCTTTAATCAATTCATAAACATCATGTTCAAATTCTCTGTTCTCAAACAGAATGCCTATCTTATACAAATGGATTATACCTCTTTTCATAGCCAATGCTTGTAGATACATCATGTCCTGGAAAAACTTCTGTTTCTTCCGGAAGAGAATCTACCAGTTTATGCAGACTCTGCACGATCTGTGCTGTACTTCCTCCCGGAAAATCTGTTCTTCCCACCGAACCATAAAAAACAGTATCGCCACTAAACAATACCGCCTCATCTTTCAGATAATAACAGCAGCTTCCCTTGGTATGTCCCGGTGTATGAATCATCTGAACAGAAAAACCAGCAATCTTAACCACGTCCAGATCTTCAAGAAAAACATCCGGCGCAATGGAACAATCTCTTCCACAATGTGCTGTCATATTAATCTCCGGTTCCCGAAGCATCTCTTCTTCCTGACGACAGGCATAAATCGGAATATTGTATTTCTCTTTCACTGCCTGAGCTGCCATGATATGGTCAAAATGTCCATGTGTAAGCAGAATTGCCACCGGTTTTCCATTCATCTGAGAAACTTTCAGCTCAATCTTCTCCGGACAGTCTGCCGGATCTATAATGATCAGCTCTCCGGTTTCTTTATTTTTAAGGAAATAGCAGTTTGTATATACAGGTCCTAATATACATTTCTGTAACTCTAAGTTCTTCATGTTATCCCTTTCTATCCATCGGTTTTCTGTGATCAGCCGGTCGTTCTCTCAACATCAATGACACTTTCTACCTGACGGATTTTCTCTATCAGAGAACGCAGTTCCTCCTTGCTTCCGATTTCAAAGCTCATGGAAATGGTTGCTTTCTCCTGCTTGCTTGTACGGCTGTTAATACTTCTAAGGTCAATCTTACGTTCTGTAAATATCTTAGAAAGATCAACAAGAAGTCCTGTACGGTTATTCGCATATACCTGAATCTCAGCCATGTACTTCTCTTTTTCCTTATTGTCAGGTTGCTGCCATTCTGCCTCGATCAACCGGCTTCGGTCAAGTTCTGACATATTCAGCACATTGATACAGTCTGTACGGTGAATTGTAATTCCACGTCCTCTTGTGACAAAACCTACGATCTCATCACCCGGGATCGGATTACAACATTTTGAAAAACGAACCGCCACATCATGAATACCTTTTACCACAATACCGCTCTTGCTCTTCGCAATATGAAGCTTCTCCTGTGTTTCCGATGCAGCTTCCAGAACCTGCTCATCTGTCAGAGCCTTCTTATTCTCCTTGTCATAGGCTTCTACCAGCTTATTAAATACCTGGCCTTCTTTTAGTCCGCCATGACCAATCGCAGCAAGTACGGAATCCCAGTCGCGGAATCCATATTTATGCATAACAGCCTCCAGATACTGAGGCTTATTATAATTTACAATCTTAAATCCCTTTGCACGGGCATACTGCGCAAGCATTTCCTTACCCTTAAGGATGTTATCTTCTTTTAATTCTTTCTTAAACCACTGGTTAATTTTGTTTTTCGCCTGTGTACTCTTAACCAGTTTCAGCCAGTCACGGCTCGGTCCCTGAGAATTCTGTGAAGTAATGATCTCAATACGGTCACCATTCTTGATCTCGTATTCAATAGGAACAAGCTTTCCGTTTACACGCGCACCTACCATCTTATTTCCAACTGCGCTGTGGACACTGTAAGCAAAGTCAACCGGTGTCGAACCACTTGGAAGTGTCTTGACATCTCCCTGTGGAGTAAAGCAGTAAACACTGTCTGCAAAAAGGTCAAGGTCATTTTTCAGAAGACTCATAAACTCTTTGTTGTCAGACATATCTCTCTGCCATTCCAAGATCTGACGCAGCCAGTTAAGCTTCTCTTCTTCACTCTTTCCTACAGGTGCTTTGCCGTCAGAAGATTCCTTATATTTCCAGTGTGCCGCGATACCATACTCAGCAGTTCTGTGCATCTCATAAGTACGAATCTGTATCTCAAACGGCTGTCCATTTGGACCAATCAGAGTCGTATGCAGTGACTGATACATATTGGGTTTTGGCATGGCAATATAATCCTTAAATCTTCCCGGAATCGGTTTGTACATCTCATGAATCACGCCAAGGGCAGCATAACAGTCTTTTACTGTATCTACCAGAATACGGACTGCAAACAGATCATAAATCTGGTCGATCGTCTTATCCTGATTTACCATCTTCTTGTAGATGCTGAAGAAATGTTTCACACGTCCGTCTACCTGTGATTTAATACTGGCATCTTCCATGTGTTTCTTGACTTCTTTTACGATTGCACCTACAAACTGTTCCCTCTCACTCTTGCGCAAAGCAATCTTCTCTACCAGATCATAATAAACATCTGGTTTCAGATATTTCAGTGACAAATCGTCCAGTTCTACTTTTATCTTGGAAATACCGAGACGCATGGCAATAGGAGCATAAATATCCATCGTCTCTCTTGCTTTTTCCTGCTGTTTCTCAGGGCGCATATACTGCAGAGTACGCATATTATGAAGGCGGTCAGCAAGTTTGATCAGAATGACCCGGATATCCTTTGCCATAGCAAGGAACATCTTTCTTAGATTCTCTGCCTGAACTTCCACTTTGTCCGCCGAATAAGACAGCTGTCCCAGTTTGGTAACACCATCTACAAGAAGTGCAACTTCTGAACCAAATTCCTTCTCAACTTCTTCATAAGTCATCCAGGTGTCCTCGACCGCGTCATGAAGAAGACCTGCCACGATTGTCTCTTTATCCAGTTCCAGATCTGCCAGAATGATTGCCACACACAAAGGATGGATGATATATGGTTCACCTGACTTCCTCTTCTGTCCCTCATGCGCCTCACTCGCAACCTTATATGCTTTCTCTATCATAGAAATGTCTGTGGACGGATGATACTTTAAGACACTGTTTATCAGTTCTTTGTAAAGCACCTCCGGACTTGTAAAATCATGCATGGTTTTTACCGCTGCATCTGCTCTTTTTACAGATTCCAGTTTTTCTTTCTCAACCTGCATCTCATTTTTTTTTGCTTCTGTACCTTTCGTCATCTCTGCCATATGCTCCCACCTGCCTGTCCTGCACGATCAGTCGTGCTTATTTACCGTCATAACAAATCACGGATGCTACATCATATCCTTTCAGTCTTTCACGTCCTTTTAATCCTGCAAGTTCCATCAGAAATACAACTTTGACCACTTCTCCGCCAAGCTGTTCTACAAGTTTAATGGCTGCTTCGATAGTACCGCCGGTTGCGATCAGGTCATCAATGATTACTACTTTCTGACCAGGTTTGATGGAATCTTTATGCATCTCGATCTCTGCACTGCCATACTCCAGTTCATAGCTTACAGATACTGTTTCGCATGGAAGTTTCCCTTTCTTACGAATCGGTACAAATGGTTTATGAAGATTATACGCAATCGGCACGCCAAAGATAAATCCTCTGGATTCTGTGCCCGCGATCACATCTACGTCTAAATCTTTCAGGCAGTCCTGCATAGAATTGATTGCCAGCTGCAGACCATCTGCGTCCTGCAGAACACTTGTAATATCTCTGAAAATAATCCCCGGTTCTGGAAAATCCGGTATGCTTCTTACGTATTCTTCAATTTTCTTCATTTTATCTCTCCTCCGGCATATTTAATACAAATCTTCAATAATTTCCCCGATTTTGCTGAAAAAACAGAGACTTGTTCTATTTAGTTAAGTAATAGATTAACTCATAAATATTTTATAGTATATCACCTTTTTATTTTAGAATCAATCGTTACTCTTATACTTAACAATAATTCTGAATAATGATCTGGAGACTTTCCCGGCCTCTGAACCTGTTAATTTCCGGATAATAAGTAACAGAAATACTGTCCTTTTCTCGTATAAAATTCATAAAATCATCTGCTTCTCCAAAATAAATTCCTTCTATTATGGCGCCCTGAGGGTCAAGAAGTTTTAATTTTACCACATTTTTATTTTTTCCAATAATGTTGCTGTCAAGCACTCTTAATCCCTTTTGCGCAAAAATTGGCTTTACATTTCCCTTTCCAAAAGGTTCTAACAGAGAAATCTGTTCTACCAGTTCTTTTGTAATATAGGAAATCGGCATTGCCACATCAATTACGATCTTAGGCCTTAGATCTTCTTCGGTCAATGTACAATTTTGGTTCAGCTGTTCTCTGAATTTCTCTATATTCTCTTCCTCTATCGAAAGTCCTGCCGCCATCGGATGCCCACCAAACTGAACCATCAGATCTGCACATTTTACCAGTTCATCATACATGGAATAGCTTTCTATGGATCTTCCACTGCCTTTTGCACATTTTTCTCCTCTTGTCAGCACAAATGCGGGTTTGTGATATTTCTCCCTGAGTCTTCCTGCAATAATTCCCGCAAGGCTCTCATGGCATTCCGGAAGATACACCACCAGCACCCTGTCATTTTTCAGTTCTGTTGTTTCTATAAGCTGGATTGCTTCTTCCTTTCCTTTTTCAGTAAGTGCTTTTCTACTCTGATTAAGCGCTGTTAAATCCCCCGCAAGTTTTGCTGCTTCTTCTTTTGTCGGCGCATTCAAAAGCGCAAGCGAACGTGCTGCTGTGTCCAGTCTTCCACTGGCATTGATGCAAGGTCCTAACACAAATCCAATGTGATAGGCTGTAATCTTTGAGTCCTCCAGATTATTGGCACGAATCAGTTCCTGCAAACCTTTATTTTTTGTATTTGGGAGACGTCTGAGGCCTTCTTTTACCAGAATACGGTTTTCTCCCTGAAGATCCATGACATCACCCACTGTTGCAATTGCAACCAGCTCATAGTAATCTTCCAGTTCTTTCTTTTGGATATCAAATCGTTCATAAAGAGCTGTGATGTATTTAAAAGCTACCACTGCACCACATAGATTTTTATTCGGATACAAACAGTCACATTGTTTCGGATTCAGAATCGCATCCGCAGGCGGCAATATTACCCGGCGTTCTCCGTTTTCCTCTCTGTAAGGAATTTCATGATGATCTGTTACGATCACTGTCATGCCTTTTTCTTTTGCCATCTGAATTTCTGCACAAGCAGCAATTCCATTATCACAAGTTACGATAGTGTCAATTTTATCCGACTCGGCTCTGTCTATCAGATGCTCATGGATCCCATATCCGTCTGCGACTCTGTCAGGAATATAAGTATCTACATTTGCTCCGATTCTTGTCAAGCCTTTCAATAAAATGTATGTAGAAGTTACACCATCAATATCATAGTCTCCGATAATCCGGATTTTCGCCTGCTGCTGTATTTTTTTCTCCAGTATGTCTACTGCTTTTTTCATATCTTTCATTAACCAGGGAGATGGAATCGTATCTATTGTCCCTAACAGATATTCTTTTATTTTCTCTTCCCCGACCACATCTCTGTTTCTGATCAGCCTTGCGATCACCGGATCAATATGAAACTGTCTGCCTATCAGGTTAAAGTCCGCCTTCTTTGCAGCTACTACCCATTTTTCCATGTATTTTCTCCTCATTTATCTATAATAGTTAAACAAAACTAATTTCCTTTGCTTTCTCGTGAATGTCCACGGATTATTACATAATAATACAGTTTTCATCGGCTATGCAATACGTTTATAAAAAATGTCCCGGGGATTATCCCCCGGGACGGTATGTATCTGAACATTTAAATCAGATGAATATTCTATTTCTGTTCAGCATCATCATTTTGCTGATTTTTTGCAGCTTCTTCAGCCGCCAGACGTTCAGCTACTCTTTTTCTGTTTTTCTTCTTAGGCTGAGTCGGATCTTTCTGCGATACGTCACGTGCTTTTTTAGGTTTAGAAGAAGATTTTCCGGATGTGGAAACTGTGGCAATCGCCGGCTGTCCTTTTCCTGCAAATTTCTTTTTCATTACATACCATAATGCACCTGTAATGCATACAGAAGAATATGCACCGACAAGAACACCAACCATCAGAGGTGCTGCGAACTCACGGATAGAAGAAACACCCATGATATAAAGAACAGCTACCATAACGAAAGTTGTAAAGGAAGTATAAATACTTCTTGTAAGTGTCTGAGTGATACTTGCATTTACAATCTCTGCCAGTTTCTCTCTGGAACCGCTGTGCAGATTCTCACGGATACGGTCGAAGATAACGATCGTAGCGTTAATGGAATAACCTACAATCGTAAGCATGCAGGCAATAAATGTATTACCTACGGATACTCTCGCGATTGCATAGAAAGCAAGTACAACTAAAACATCATGCAGAAGTGCAAGTACCGCACTGCTTGCAAAACGGATATCTTTAAATCTGAACCAGATATAAAGGAGCATACAGATTGTAGCTACGATAACCGCTACAATCGCATCCTGACGCATTTCCTTACTTACTGTAGAAGAAATACTCTCTGTGGAAATTGTGCTCTCATCTACACCAAATTTCTCAACCAGTGCATCTTTAAGCGCCTCACGCTCGCTCTGTTCCAGAGAACGTGTCTTAATTACAACCTGATTTGTTCCTACTACTTTTGTAGGCTGAACGTTCTTATCGCCTGTTACATCTTCAACAACTGGTGTTACCTCAGAGTCAATTGTCTTAATGTCCATGTCCTCATTAAATGTAACAGTTGTAGAAGTACCACCTGAGAACTCAAGGCTGTAATTCAAAGCTTTATTTCCGGCATTTGAATGAATAAACATTGCTACCGGACCGCTAAGAATAAGGATAATGGAAATAATGAAGAATACTTTCTTCTTTCCAAGGAAATCTACTACCTTACGTTCTTTAGCAGCTCCGTAGAATTTCGCATCGCGAACTCCAACTGCATAAAGCGCGTTCACAATCAGTCGGGATACAATCAAGGCTGTAAACATAGAGATTACGATACCAAGAGCCAAAGTATAAGCAAATCCCTTAACTGTACCGGACCCAAGCCACATCAGCACACATGCAGCGATCAAAGTTGTGATATTTCCATCAAAGATCGCGGAGAAAGCTTTGCTGAAACCGGATTTAATGGAATTTCTTACGGATACACCTGCACCGATCTCCTCACGAATACGCGCATAAATAATAACGTTGGCATCCACTGCCATACCGATACCCAGGATAATACCCGCAATACCCGGAAGAGTAAGTGTGATGTCAAAGGCATTCAGTATAATCAGCATCAATGATGTATAAAGGATCAGCGCAACACCTGCAACAACACCAGGTACGCGGTATACAATGATCATGAAAATGATAACAATGATAAGGCCGATAGCACCTGCAAGAACACTTGTAGAAATTGCTTCCTCACCAAGCTGTGCAGCTACAACACTGGAACGAAGTTCTTCCAGTTCCAGTCCCAGGGAACCGATACGGATATAAGAAGCAAGGTTCTGTGCTTCTTCCAGATCAGACATACCACTAATCTGTGCTTTTCCACCGGAAATCTCCTCATTTACGTTCGGAGCACTGATGATCTGATTATCGTAAACAATCGCTATCTGCTTGCCTACATTCTCTTTTGTAGCTTCTGCAAACTTTACCTTACCACTGTTGTCTCCGTCAGAAGTAAGTGTAAGACTTACTACATACTCTTTTGCGCTTGTGTTCTGGTTCTGAGTGGCACCACCCTGTGCATCTGCCACATCAGAGCCCTCCAGAACAACACTTCCGGATTCTTTAATCTCATCCATTGTTCTGGAAAGAACATAGCCGTTCTGTCCTGTAGTAAAGTTCTGGTTTCCGTCAGCATCCTGCTGAGTGATAAAATACAGAGAACCTGGTTTACCCAGATCGTTCAGAATGGTATCTGCATCTGTAACACCAGGAATCTCAACTGTGATACGGTCTGATCCTTCCTGATATACCTGAGCTTCTGTACTGTACTGTTCTACACGCTTCTGGAGCTTGTAGATAGTATCTGACATTTCCTCGCTTGTCGGATTACTTTCCTTGGCCTGGTAGGTAATGCTGACACCACCGGCAAGATCAAGACCTGTGTTGATATGTTTTGCTGCACCGGTTCCGGTAGGACCGATACCTACGGCTGCAGTAAAGCAAAAGAACACAGTCAGGATCAGTGTCAGAAGCAGCACTACGATTCCTTTACTTTTCTTCATAGTTCTTTTCCCTTCTTGATTATTTGTCCGCGGTCATGTGTCCATCTGCATGTACATCCATCAAGCAGATATTCTTTACCTGCTTTCACTACCTGCACATAATCGAAGAAGTGATTCGGTTATGAACAAATATTGATGTACCGGGCCATTTTCTATTATGATAACAGCCGGCAGATCACGCTATCAACCAGCATCCCTGCTGATTAATCACATGCCAGTGCGGCTTTTATCATGATAGCGCACTCCACACGTTTTCTCTGGAGTTCGCATCCGATTTCATAATTACCTTTGATATCTCCCTGGAAATGGAATGCATTTGCCGCACATCCGCCACTGCAGTAGAAACGTGCAAAACAATTCTTGCAATCTTTCTTTGTATAAACGTTGCATCCGCCAAATTCTTTCTGAATCTCTGGTTTTACGATACCCTCGTCTACATTTCCCATCAGATATTTTTCTTCACCAACGAACTGATGACATGGGTAAAGGTCACCCCATGGTGTTACAGCCAGGTATTCTGTTCCTGAACCGCAGCCAGACAGTCTCTTGTAAACGCATGGACCACCTGTCAGATCGATCATAAAGTGGAAGAAATTAAATCCTCTTCCCTCTTTTTCTCTCTTGATCATTTCTTTTGCAAGAGCATCATACTCTTCTATGATCTGCGGAATATCCTCCTCACGGATCGCATATTCCTCTGTATCTGCTGCGACTACCGGCTCTACAGAAATCTGTTTAAATCCCAGATCTGCCAGATGAAGCACATCTTTTGAGAAATCAAGATTATGATGTGTAAATGTACCTCTTACATAATACTTGTCCTGATTTCTGGATTCTGCAAACTTCTGGAATTTCGGCATGATCAGGTCATAGCTTCCGGCACCTTTTCTGAACGGACGCATATAATCATGTACTTCCTTACGTCCATCCACACTCAGTACAACATTTGCCATTTCTTTATTGCAGAATTCCATTACTTCATCATTAAGCAGAACGCCGTTTGTAGTAAGTGTAAAACGGAAGTTCTTATTATGAATCTTCTCCTGCTCTCTGCCGTATTTTACCAGATCTTTTACAACCTGCCAGTTCATCAATGGCTCTCCGCCAAAGAAATCCACTTCCAGGTTTCTTCTGGATCCTGAATTTGCGATCAGGAAATCAAGTGCTTTCTTGCCGACTTCATAAGACATCAGGGCTCTTCTGCCATGATACTCTCCCTCTTCGGCAAAACAATAACGGCAGGCCAGATTGCAGTCATGAGCAATGTGCAGGCACAATGCTTTTACAACGGTCTGCCGGTTATTTGAAAATTCTTCAATTGCATTCTCGTAAACATCTTTTGTAAAAAGCATTCCATCTTCTTTCAGCTTATTACATTCCTTTACAGATGTTTCGATATCTTCTTTCTTATATTTGTTTCCCAGTTTCTCTGCAATAGCTTCTGCGTCCAGGCCTTCTTCCAGGTAAGGAAGCGCTTCATATGTAACCTCATCTACCAGATGAATACATCCACTGTTGATGTCCAGCACAATATTAAAGCCATTGCTTTTATAACGGTGAATCAGACTCATTTTAACTAAAATCCTTTCTAAGCGTAAGATAAGCAGCGGAGTTTCCACTCCGCTGCTTATCTCATTTCTCCATAGCTGATCTTATTTCTGCTCACAGCTCTGGTTTCCTACTGTACAGGAAGTTTTACATGCGGACTGGCAGGAAGTCT
>ERZ791907.1368-NODE-1368-length-16728-cov-6.384034_pt1 | contig 16728 bp, 29 predicted proteins | sample MGYA00510145_ERZ791907 | MGnify/ENA primary metagenome ERZ791907 (study PRJEB30046, sample SAMN00792089) | human gut metagenome | study: EMG produced TPA metagenomics assembly of the A metagenome-wide association study of gut microbiota in type 2... | reverse complement strand
TATTTTTAAAATAGTTATTGTTTATTTTTAAAATAGTTATTGACATATAATAACAAATGTATTATAGTATTATTTGTAAACAAGATAACAGTAATATAAAACAAATAAGGAGATTAAAAACAGATTAAAAGAAAATATAATAACAAAGGAGGTAAATAACAAATGTATACTTTTCCAGCATATTGGACAGATAAATTAAAAATAGATTTTCTACAAAGAGTTGTTTTAATACATAGTTATTTGTATTATGAAGAGGACAGTCCAAAATGGAGTGATAAAAAGTTTGATGAAATAGCACAGCAGTTAGTAAGAGAACAAAAAGTATATTCACAGAAAACAATTAGAATAAATACACAGTATGGATATGTTTTCTATGATTTTGATGGAACAACAGGTTTTGATTTGTTTAGCAGATTAAATGGAATAGACAAACAGTTCATTGGAAAACTAGCAAAACAAATTATAAAAGGTGAATAGGTAAACAAAATGAAAGCAGATTTTGAAAAAGGAACAAAGGTATGTTCTGAGTGTAAAAGGGAATTGCCGATAGAAATGTTTTATAAGAATAAATCTAAGTCCGATGGATTTCAAAGTTATTGCAAACAATGTTGCAGTGATTATGATAGAGGTAATAAACGAAGTACATTTCAAGGTGAATTAAAAAAAGTAAGAAAGGCTGTTATGAAAAAGATGTATATAGTAGCACATTTAGAATGGGGATATGAAGAAAATGAAGTATGAAGAGTGTGATATCTTAGAAGAATGTGTAAATGAATTAAGAAAATACATGGCGAAATGTATTAAAGAACTCAATAAAGTTGCACGTATAAATCTTAGAAATGCTATTCTAAGAAGATTAGAGTTTTTAGAATGGAGGTATAAAGATTAAATGTTAAATGGAAAAGGAAGTAACTATAGCTATGTAATAGTACAAACAGAAACAAGATTCAAAGACTTGTTTGGAACAGCAGAACTCAATGAAGCAAGAAAGAATTATAGAACAAAAAGCACACAGAAACTTGGTTTAGGTTATATCAAGTATCTTGAAGCACTAACAAAACAAAAACTAAAAGAACAGGATGGCGAAACAGATGAAGATTGAAAAAGAATATGATGTACAGGAACTTGTAAACACGCAGAAGAGTGTGAGGTATTAACAAAACATGAATAAACGTAGTACAAAGTGGTATAGAAAGAATGAAGCAGAAGTAATGCGTAGGTTAGGTTTAAAGCCTACAAAAAACAGTGGTGCTGGATGGATAGAAAAATGTGATGGAGAAAATGATCATTTCCTTTGTGAACTTAAAAGTACAGACCATGAAAGTTTTAGTATTAAACAAAGTGTACTTCATGTATTAGAGCATCATGCTTTAGAAGCGCATAAAATACCTCTATTTGCTTTTCAATTCATTAACAGGGATGAAGTATGGGTAGCAATAAAAGAAGAGGATATACAGGCATATAGGGAGCTTATAGAGTATGATGTAATAAATAAGCTTGCAGAAGAAGATGAAGAATTCTTAAAAAAATATAAAATCTGCAAAAAAGGTATTGACAACCAAAGTGAAGAAGAGTATTATAAGGGGGAGAAAGAAAGAGGGGGTTCTGAAGCTGTTAGCTTCATGCCCAACACAGATAAGTTAAACAGCTTAGATTCTAACTCAACACAAAGAAATAGTAATACAAAACAAAGTATAGATGTTATAGATGTTAATAAAGTAAAACATAACATAAATGCTAGAAATAACTATTTCAAACAAAAAGAACAGGAAAGAAGAAAACAAGAACAGAAGTTTAGAACAGAAAGGAGAAAACAAGAACAGTGGAAAGAAAGTTACAACAAAAAGGGATAGCTACTTTTGAGGGTTTAACTATTGGAAAAAACAAAACAGTACAAGTTAAGTTTAAACTTCGATATGATGAAATCCTAACAAGTGTAGAGTTATTACAGGGATTAAACAATGACATTACTTTACATGCAAAAGGAGCTACAAGTAGAGCAGTAAATTTGGGTATGTTTACTATTGGAGCAATTAACTTTGACAAAGATGGAAATGCAACAATCCCATTTAAGTCATTAGTTGAGAATGTAAACTTAGATAACATTTGTTCATTGGTGGATGAAGAATATATCATGCTTAAGTTTATGGCAGTATTAGAACTACCAGACAATGGAGAAGAGGGAGGTGGAGAAGAATGGGAAGATTAACATTTAGAGAACTTTCCTCAAAGCGTTTTAAGGACAGAAGAAATGTTGTGATTTCAGAAGCATACAACAGTGAAACAAACAAAGTAGGTTATAGTGTTGCAGAACAGCTCGTAACAGAAGAGGATGGAAAAGAAACAAAGGTATTTCTTAAAGGCAGTTTAGGAATCCTTGATGAAGATGGTCTAATTGCTTTAGCAGATTGTGTTCTTGAAGCATGTGAAGCTGTTGGACTTGTAGACCCTTTCATTGATGTTAGAACACCGTCCGAAGAAGAAAGCAAATAAAAAGTTTAAATAACTGTTGACAAAACATAAACAGTATGTTAATATTTAAGAGTAAACAAAGCAAATCAAACAAGACAAAATCAAAGAGAAAAAAGGAGAATGAAAGATGGCAAAGAATTGGACAGCTTATGAAGCGGCAAAGGAAATTATTGAGGGAAAGAACAAAGAAAACATCTGTGAGATTGGTTCACGTTATCCAATGCTTACAAGAGAGGTAGCAGTAGCGGGGGATAAGATTCTTGTGATTCTTAAAGCACTTCCAAAGGTTACAGCAAGAGTTCTTGAAACAGGACTTAAAGATGGTGTGGAAGTTGAAACAGAAGTAGAAGAGGAAACAAAAGAAACAGAGAATGATGAAGATGTAGAAGATGAACTTGACTACACTGATATGACAGGAGCAAATCTTTATAAACTTTGTTGTGCAAGAGGAATCTCTTCTAAGTGTAAATCAAGAAAGAAAGATGCGCTGATTGAACTTCTTGAAAAGTTCGATAGAGGTGAACTTGACGAGGAAGAGCCTAAGAAAGAAACAAAGAAAGCTAAAGCAACATCTAAGAAACAGGCTAAGAAAGAAGAAGAGCCAATTGATGAAGATGATTGGGATACAGAGGATGATGAAGAGAAAGACCCGTATGAGGGTAAAACAGCAATGGAGCTTTTCAAAATGTGTAAAGAACGTGGCATCAAAGCAAAAACAAAGATGAAAGCAGATGCATATGTTAAACTTTTGAAAGCCGCTGATGCAGAGTCCGAAGCAGAAGAAGCAGAGGATGATGAAGATGATGATTGGGAAATCTAAAACAAATAAATAAAACAAACGTTGCATAGATGTTGATAAAAGGCAGGAGGTAGGAAGTATTCTATTTCTTGCCTTTTTAATTAAGAGGAGTAAAACAATGAAAACAGAAGAGATTTTAAACTTAGATTGCACAAAACAGGAGAACATAAAAACATTAAACAATTTTCTTTGGAAAGTAAAACCAGTTGCAAAGATGCTTGAAAAACAAAACTATACAAAAACAGAGATTGCACCACTTGAAATATTAGAAAAAGCAATGCAAGGAATTTGTATAAGATATAACTACAGAACACAGAGCTTTATGCCATATTATGAACAGCTTAATGAAACAAGAAAGTTTGTATTCTATTCATGTTGTTGCATAAAGGTAAGAGAAAAGCATGATTGGATTGGAACAGTGTATGGTAAAACATTGTGGGAGTTAGTTGCAAAGATTATTGTGAAATTATATGCAGACATTAAAGCAGATGCAAAGAAAGGAACAAATGAATGAAAGAATTGATATTTTATACAGATGGTGCTTGTAGTGGAAACCCCGGTATAGGTGGATGGAGCTATGTTGAACTTGTAAAATGTGACAGCGGATTCAAAACAAGTGTAACAAAAGGGAACAAACGAAACACAACAAACAATGAAATGGAATTAACAGGGGTATATATGGCATTAGTAAAAGCCTTTAAGAGTAAAGCAAAAAAGGTGACAGTATATTGTGATAGTGCATATGTTGTGAATGCTATAACAAAAGGATGGCTTTTAAACTGGTATAAAAATGGATGGAAAACAAAAGAGGATAAGCCGGTAAAAAATAAACACATATGGGAAAAGATGTTCAAGCTTGTGTATGAAAAGAAAATGGTGATAAATATGGTACACATAAAAGGACATAATGGTGACCCATTAAACGAGCTTGCAGACAGAAGTGCAGTAGAAGCAAAGCAAGAGTTATCGGAGGATTAAAGCCATGCTAATAGCAGAAAAGATTATAAGTAAACAGTTCAAAGCTAAAACAATGAAACAGGCATACCTTGAATGTTGTAAATGGATATCAACAAACATTGTAGCAAAGAATAATTCAAAAAACATAAGCTACAATATAAAGAAAAATGAAAGTAGTGGAATTGGTTGTGTAGAATTAGAAGTATATGTTATGGCAGATGAAAAAGAAGTGTTCGAGCATAACTGTGAAATATGCAAAGAGTTTGCCGGAGCGTTTTTCAACAAAGAAAACAAATACAGATGTGAAGTGTGTAAAACTCCACCATACAGAAAAAGGCTTGAAACAAAATTAGAAACATTAAAAATGGGATTGAAAGGCAAGGTACTATGAGTAAACTATTTGAAGCAGTAGCAAGTTCATCAAAGGAAACTATTGTACAGGCTCGTAATTGGCTTGTAGGGCATTTTGAAGAACTTGTATGTATTATTTATATATTACTCCCATATGTGCTGATAAAAAGCCATATAGGGGCATTAGAAAGCATTGTAATAACATTGGTTGTAGTATTCATACTAAACTTTACAACAAAAGTAAAGCGAAAGCTAAAGAATGAAACAAAAGAGGGATTCCCAATATCAGAATACAGATACACAGTAAAAGACACAGATGGAATAGTAAGTATTAGGGAACAGGATACACAGGAAGCAATATTATATTTATGTGATGTAGAGGACTACTTAAGGAGAAAAGGGTTGATATGATGTTACACAGTCCATGTAAGAATTGTGGAGAAAGAATATTACATTGCCATGAAACATGCAGTAAGTATATGGAATACTACAAAGCAAATGAAAAGGCGAAAGCAGAAAGGATAAAAGCAAAGAAAGAAAGAGATTTACTTTTTAGGCAAAACAAACAAAGAAAACATAAATAAAAGCAAAATAAATTAAATTTTATTTGTTTATTTTGTTAAATAATTGTTGACAAACAAATAGTAACATGCTATAATAAAATGGAACTAAGGAAATATTCTAGGATAGGGATATATAAGTAACAGCCATAAATGTTAGCCAAAATATAAAAGGATAAAAACAGTGGACGTATAAAACAAAACAATAAAAAGCCATGTTTGTACTTATAAAATAATTTCGTTCGTATACATAAACCTCGTACACTTGTATAGTTTTATATGTTTACTGTTTTTATATAAAAAGAAATATTGGTGAGGGAGAAGCAAAACAAAGCGAACTTCCTTGCCTTATTTGATATTATGGAACAAAAAGTAAAAGGAGTGTGAACAGAAACAAATGGCAACAAATAAGAAGTCTCCAAAAGTATTGCGTAATGGAGTAGAAAACTTAATTCCAATGAATGAGAGAACACCGGAAGAAAGAAAAAGGATTGGACAGTTAGGTGTTGAAGCAAGAAAAAAGAAACGTGAAGAAAAAATGGTATTACAGCAAGCTATGAAAGCATTACTAACAATGGATATAACAACACAAAAACAAAAACAAGTTTTAATGCATATGGGTTTCAAAAGTGGTGAACTAACAAACCAAAACTTATTAATGGTAGCACTATTCAAAAAAGGTTTAACTGGTGATGTGGGAGCAATCAAAGAAATCGTAAACATGATGGACAAGTTAGATATGTTCAAACAAACAGGTAAAGTACAGAACGAAGTAACAATTAACCTAATAACACAGGGTGATGTATATGAACCAAACAAACAGGATGATGAAGAAATATGGGATGCAGAAAATGGAACAGATTGGCTTGAAGAAGAAAGCGAAGAGGAAGAATGGGGAAATGATGTATATGGTGGTAAATAAGCCCATATAAGTGTTTTAAACCACATACCCTATAAAGTATAAGCGCATATAAACAAAAAGGCTAGAAAAGGCAGATAGGAGGTTTAGAATGAGTATTGCTAATAAAACATATTTAAAAGCAAAAGAAGAATTAGAAGAGCTAGAAAAATTAAATATGCAAATGGATGAAGAAAAACAAAGCAAGTATTTAGTAATATATACAAAGCTAGATGATTTCGGTAAGGAAACAGAACAAACAAATAAAACAATATGCTATGCAGAAAACATACATGAAGCAAAACATAAAAGTATAGTGTTACTATCATTAAAAAACTGTAAGGTTAAAAGCGTAAAATATATGGGTAAGCTACTAAGCTATATGTAAGTAAAACAAACAGAACACCATGTGCATAATAAAAAGTTATATAGTAAAACATAGAACAAACGCATAACAAAACATAGGCAAGCATAACAAAGGTATATAGAATATATATAATAAAACAATAGAAAGGATAGGAGAACATGGAAGAACTAAACATTGTTTATAAACCAATAAAAGAACTAAAACCATATAAGAAGAACGCAAAGAAACATAGTAAAGAACAAGTAGAACAAATAGCAAACAGCATTAAAGAGTTTGGTTTTACACAGCCAGTAATAGTAGACAAACATAATAGTGTAGTAGCTGGACATGGTAGAATACTAGGAGCAAAGAAAGCAGGGTTAAAGCAAGTACCAACAGTTTGTTTGGAAGATTTAACAGAAGAACAAATAAAAGCATATAGGTTAGTAGACAACAAACTGAATGAAAGTGAATGGGATTCAGATTTATTAAAACAGAGCTTAGATGAAATAGCAGAAATGGATATGGAAGTATTCGGATTCGCAATGGATTCATTAGCAGATGAAGAATTAGAAATAGAGCCAGATGTACCATTCACAGAAATATTAAATGAAGAAAATAATTACATTGTTCTAAAGTTCGATAATAAAGTAGATTGGATAAATGCACTTGGAGTGTTAGGTATTGAAAAGGTAAAAGCATTCCCAACAAAGAAGAATGGAAACAAGAAAACATTCGGAGAAAGAGTGGGAGTTGGAAGAGTAATAGATGGTGTTAAGGCATTGGAGAAGATGAAAGAATGAAATATAAGGATAAAGAAATTGTTATAGTATGTCCATCATATAAAAGATCTGTTGTTGAAACATTAAAATATATTCCTTTCTGTAAAGTGTATGTTTCACCAGAAGAATATAAAATGTATTTAGAGTTTAACCCAAAACATAAAGAAAACATTGTTAAGTGTAAGAAAGGTGTACAAGGGAATCTATGTAGAGTGAGAAATTATATCCTTGATGAAGAATTTAATAATGGTGCAGATATAGTCCTTATTATAGATGATGATTTACGGTGTATAGAGCATTTTGAAATGTCAGAGGATAAAAGTTATGCGTATGAAAAAGTAAAGCTGAAATCAGCGGACATATTAGGTTTTGTATATCGTTATTCATTGTTATGTGAAGAATGGGGTTTTAAGTTTTGGGGAATAAATTGTAACAGTGATACAAAGAGCTATAGGCAATATTCACCATTCAGTACTACAAGTTATATAGGTGGTCCATTTCAGTGTTTTATAAAGGGCAATGAGTTAAGATATGATGAAATGTTACCTTTGAAAGAAGACTATGACATGACGTTGCAGAACATGAATAAGTATCGTGGAGCATTGAGAGTTAATAAATACCATTATGTTTGTAGGCAATCAGAACAAAAAGGTGGATGTGCAATTTATAGAAACATGGAAAAGGAAAAAGAACAATTTGAATTGCTACAAAAGAAATGGGGAAGTAATATTGTGAGGTTGGATACATCAAACAAAGGAAGAAGCAAGAAGAACAGGAAATATATTGATTATAACCCAATCATAAAAATACCAATAAAAGGAATTTAAGCACTCATTTAAGGGTGCTTATTTTATTATATAAATATATAAATAGTTATTGACTTTTTGTTATATTGTGTTATAATATAATTAAAGATAAGGAAAACAAAAATAAAGTAAACAAACAGGGAGGAAGAACAAAATGATGAAATTTAAAAAGGATAAAAGAATTGATGGATTATGGGAAGCAGAAAGAATAGTTGATAAATTGTTTGTATCAAGTAATGAATATGTTATTGAAAAAGAACCAGTAACAGGTAAATATTATTTATATATAAATGGAATAAAGTATTCAGAAGCCAAAACATTAAAAACAGTAAAGGAACATGCAAATGAACATTTTAGAAAAAGTCCTAAAAAAATATTTGCATAAAATATTGACATAATAAAAAATATATGTTATTATATAAACAAGCTAAGAGAGAACAAACAAATAAAACAAAACAGGAGGACAAGCAAATGACAAAAAATAATAAAGTATTTGAATTAACGCAGGAAGAATTAGATGTAATCGCAACATACATGAATGATGATATTAGAGAAGATGTTGCTTTTGATTTAGATTCATGTACACCGGAAGAGTTCTTAAAAGAGTATGTTAGCAGAGATGATGATTTCGAAGAGTTGTTGAGAACAGAATTTAGCATAGAATTATAAAATAGTTGTTGACAAAACAAAACACAAATGATATAATAAAGACAGTTAAAGAAAGCAAACAAATAAGGAGAACAGAAATGGAAAAAAGAAAATTTGAAGTAGGAAAAACATATACAGAAAATGATGTGTTAGTATTTGAGGTAGTAAAAAGAACAGCAAAGTTTTTAACATATGTTGAAATTCAGAAGTATGGAAAATACAATGAAACAAGAGAAGAACCAAAAAGAACAAAAATTCATGATTGGGATACAAGAGAAGTGTTCTTCGCAAGTGGTTGTTTATTAGAAGCATAGGATTATATGACAGGTGGTTAAAGTCATTAAAACACAGGCATGATGCTTTGAGGGTATTTTTCTTAATCTATTGTAGTTCGTAGGTTGTAGAGTACTCCCATCCTTTTACAGCCTACACATTGCCTAGTAGCCAAGTGGTAAGGCACAGGAATTTGACTCCTGCATTCGTTGGTTCGAGTCCAACCTAGGCAGTTGCACACTGTAAAAGGTGTGCGAAACAAATATTTCTTTTCTTGCTAAAGTGTTGTGAGTAGTGTTCAAGCGCATGAAAGCAACACATAAGGACTATTAGTTCATTGGTAGAACAATCGTCTCATAAGCGAAGAGTAATAGGTTCGATTCCTATATAGTCCATTAGGCAGTAAAGCCTAAAAGAAAACAAATAAACATCTATTTCAGAAAGGAAGCACAAAACATGTGTGAATATGAAAAGAAAATACCAGTGTATGATATTAAGATAATTGTAGATGATGCGATTCTTGTAGACAGTAAACTCAAGCCATATTATGAAATTATGTATAGGAAAGTTGGAAGAAAGTATCATAACATTGGGTTTGGTTCATACCATTTAGAGAATGTAATTAAATGGAGAAAAGAAGTGTTCGAAGTTGTTGAAAGTAAAAGTGAGCAGCAGAGAGAAGAAATGAAAGAAACAAAAGAAATTAATGAAGAAAGCAAGTTAGATGTATTAAAGAGAAAGATTGACACTCTGTTTGAAAGTCAAGCAACAATTATGAATGCAATCGGCTCAGTGATATGCATGAGCGAAATTAAAGATGAAGATTTGAAAATGAAAAATGCAACACTTGAGAATCTTATTAATCACAGAGATGAATGCATGAAAGAAGTGTATGGAGAATCTTATGAAGAATTGTTTAAAACAATGGATAAAGTAGTTAATAATCTTAGAGATATTTTAGATAAAATATTCAAGTAAAGCATTGACGTATAAAATATAATATGGTATAATTAATTCAAACAGAAAGGCAGATGCACAGTGATGTATCTGTCCTTTTCTGCTATTACAAACAAGTCAAAACAGAAAGGAGAAAAAGAAGCATGGATGTTAATATTGATGTTTCGAAAAGGTTCTCCACTTTTTTAACAGATTGGAATTATGAACAATACCTTTTATTCGGTGGATATGGTAGCGGTAAGAGTTACCATGTAGCACTTAAAATTATATTAAAACTATTAGAAGAAAGAAGAACGTGTCTTGTTGTAAGGCAGGTATATGGAACAATAAAAGAATCGTGTTTTGCATTATTTAAAGAAATACTAGAAAAGATGAACATGCTAAGTGATGAATCGTTACCTAATCAACACTTGCCTAAGAATGGAAAGGCTGTAGCGGTTATGTCACCAATGGAAGTGAGATTTTCAAATGGTAGTAGGATTATATTCAGAGGAATGGACAATGTAGAGAAAATAAAGTCCATACATGGTGTTTCTATTGTTTGGATGGAAGAATGTAGTGAAATACGTTATGATGCTTATACAGAACTTCTAGGACGTATCAGAGAGCCTAAAATGTCACTACACTTTATCATGACAACAAACCCAGTAGGGAAAGAAAATTGGGTGTATAACACATTCTTTACTCATACAGATGATAAAGGAAAAGAACATGTAATACAGGAAGAACAGGAGATATACAGAAGAAGAACATTAGTAAACAAAAAGAATGGAGTATATTATCATCATAGTATTGCAGACGATAACCCTTTCTTGCCAGCATCATATATAAAGCGTCTTGATGGATTAAAGATTAATGACCCACATTTATGGGCAGTAGCAAGGTGGGGAAGATTCGGAGCAAGTGGAACAAGAGTTTTACCACAATTTACGATTGCAACAAACGCAAAACAATTTACAAGTACAATAACAAATATACCAAGTAAATACCATTTCTTTGGGTTGGATTTTGGTTTTGAAACGAGTTATAATGCATTGATTAGCTGTGCAGTAGATGATAAAAACAAAATACTTTATATTTATGATGAAGTGTATAGGAATCATATGACAGACAATAAGTTTATTCTATTAGATGGAGTAAGGAAAGCAAAACAAAGAGCAGAGAATTGTAAGAAACCTATATTTGCAGATAGCGCATCACCAAAAGATATACAGTACTATAGGCAAGAGGGATTCAACATGTATGCATGTAGAAAATACCCGGGAAGTAGGTTGCAGAACACAAAGAAGGTAAAGAGATTTAAGAAAATAGTATGTTCACCAAAATGTAGGAATACAATAAGGGAACTAAAAGACTTAACGTATGCCAAGGATTCAAAGGGAAATGTAATATATGATGAATTCAATATCGATGCTCACACGTTTAACAATACCACAAGACTAGGCGTGTATAAAGCGATAGAAAAAACTGGAAAGGCTGAAATGCAGACCAGAACGGAAGTCTTACAGCGTGTGGCTGTTTGACACGTGCAACGCATAGGAACTGACGAAAGAATAATGTTCCCAAGAGCTATTGCGACAATATTATAAAGGAGGTTGCCAGTGATGTATGAGAGAAAGAAAGTCAATACATTAGCAACAGAATATGAACAAGTATTAGATATATATGAAATAGACATATATGGAAATGTCTATGGAAAAGATGGAATGGAATTAGTACAGAGTTTTAACAGCAGTGGATATAAGCAAGTAGCTTTAAAGTTACAAGGTGAAAGAAGATGGAAAAAATGTTTTGTACATAGATTGATGGCTTATGCATTTGTAAAAGGTCGTACAGAAGAAAGAAACATTGTTGACCATATAGATGGAAACAGATTGAATAACAAACCAAACAATCTTAGATGGTGTACACAAAAAGAAAACATGGCTAACGAAAACACTGTGGAGAAAATGTGGGATGCCAATGGAAAAGGAAAATGTTATGTGTATGATTTTAGATTGAACTTTGTAGGAGCTTATACAAATATGAAAGAAGCACAGGATGAATTGCATAGAACATTTAGAGGATTGAATACAAGGTGCAAAGAATATTATTTGTTACAAGATACAAATTTAGAAAGAGTGTTAAAGATAAATAAAAAATGCATGTATCATTCAATCGTTATAACTGACATTGAAACTCATAAAAAGTATTATTTCTATTCAAAGACAGAAGCAATGAAATTCTTCAATAACAAAGTGAACATAACACAGGCTATTCAGAAGAATTGGACAGTGAGAGGAAAATATAAAGTTCGTGTTTTAAATTATAAGAAGTTAATAGGTATGCTAGACTTGTAGGAATAGAAACTGCAAGAGGGTAGGATAAAAAGCCTATCGAATTAACGTAGTGCATTGTGGTATGCGTTAGACCAGTATACAGTAGCCGATATCAAGCAAATAAAGACAAATAGTAAGCATGGTTAGAAGTTGTAAGGGTAAGCAATAAAAATGGAATATAGATGGTAAATAGAAGCTTATAGGAGGTGTTAAGAATGTTGAGAAGTTGGAAGAAATTAAAAACAATTAAGAATAGTATAAAACAGTTAAAAGGAATGCAAGAACAAAACATTGGTGATGACTATAGTTGTGGAGTCTATAATGGAATAGAATTATGTATGGCAGTAATTGAGGAAAGAGAGCCAGTATTTGCAACATATGATTCAGAGCCATTAAATATAGAACATGATGAAACAGTAGAAAGAACAGTAGCAAGCGGAATAATTAGAAGAGGTACAGGTTTATGAGAGAATTACATTTTGACGTTGCTGGACAGTTATTAAGACGAAATAAGCAATGTGATTTTGAAAACATTGTAAGAGGTTCTGATAATTATTTGTGTTTGGTATTTCATTTTAATCAAGAGTGGAAAGAAACAAAAAGAGTTATAAGTTTCTATGATGTAGATGGGAAACAAACAAATGAAATCATACAAGACAAAATAACAGTTCCAGTAACAGTAACACATGGAAGTATGTTCTATTTTGAATTAATAGGAAAAAGCAACAAAACAAGAATAACAACAAATAGAGCATATATAGAACAAACATAAAGGAGGTGTTTGAAGTGCCTAGTGTAGATGAATTATTAAATGCGGCAGAAATTACAGAAGCAACATTAACAGAAACAAATGATGTAATAGAGATAGATGCAGATACAAGAACAATGATTATACCGGAAACAGAAAGAATATTAGGTGTTATGAGTGATGAAAAAGGCGAAAGAAAATATTTTAGATGCAAGAGGTTTGTCGGTAATGGAATAGACTTAAGCAAGTTGTCTTTGAGAGTTATATTCCAGAATGCGAGTGGTTTGGATACAGGAAGAGACAAGTATATTGTTACAGACTTAGCAACAGATGGAGAAGATTATATAACATTTAGTTGGGAATTGAGTAGAAAGGTAACAGCTTATAAAGGAATCATTTCTTTTATTGTATGTGCAATTAAAACAAATTCGGATGGAACAATAACAAACGAGTGGAATACAACAATAGCAGATGGTATAGTGTTAGAGGGATTGGAAGCAAATGGAACACAGGAACAAGAAGAAGTTGCAAAAGACTATTATAACCAGTTAGAAGCAGAGCTGTTAAAAGTAGCAAATGAACAAAAAGCAGAAATAAAAAATGTAGTAAAGAATAAAGTTGATAAACCGTCAGTCAATGATAACAATAAAATACCAAGAGCAAAAGATGGAGAAGTTGAGTGGGTAGAAGTAGGTCAGCCAACAGATGAACAGACAAGCAATGCGGTAGAAAGTTGGTTAAATGAACATCCAGAAGCAACTACAACAGTACAAGATGGAAGTATTGAGGAAATAAAAATCAACAGAAATTTCTTATCGCATATTAAAAATAACTATGTCACACCTGAAATGTTCGGTGCGGTTGGTGATGGCAAAACAGATGATACGCAGTCTTTTTTAAAGGCTATTGCAACAGGATACCCAATCGTAGGTTTTAAAGATTCAAAATATGTTGTAAAAGAACAGCTAGAATTTACAAATTATTGCAATATCAAAAATGTATATTTAATTGCCAAAGAATCAATGAATAGTGTTATAAAATATAACAAACGTCATACAATTATTGACAATGTTGGTATAGATTGTAATAGTTTAGCAAGTTATGGAATATTAGGTTCTGATTCTGTTCCAGTAGATACCATGTATTTTTCAAATATAAGTAATTCGTTTGTGATAAATGCCTTAATAGATGGATTTAACACAGGAAAAGTACGCACATTTTATAATAATTGCCTTGCAAAATTATGCAAAAACGCAGGATTTTATATAGCAACAAGTGATACAAAACATGATTTTTTAGTTCCGGTTGATTGTAAGTATGGCGTATATGTAGCAAGTGGCAATACAAATATTAACAGATTTCATCCTTGGAGTTGGGGAACAAAGCAGATTGGGTTATATATAGAACGTGAAAAATTAGTAAACATACAATTTTATTATAATGATACTAATAACATTGGTATTGGTTATGATGGCGGTGTTAAGCTTACCATTCACACACTTGCAAATTATAACAATCAAAATGCTCCTAGTGCTGTTGACGAAAAAAGTAGAATGATGGCTAAAGTTGGTGAATATGTTGTTCCGCCATTAATAGTTATAAATAATATTATAGGCTCTTTTAGAGGGTGTGATGATTATTTTGATTATCCTACTACAAGTATAAGATATATAAGGGTAGACAATATATCATTCGAAAGAAATGATGTAAAGTTTGGCAGAAAATTTCGTTCGTCATATATAGACCCACATTTATATGAGACTTTTTTGAATAATTTTAGTATAACTAGTTCTGTATTAAATATTAAGAAAGCAAGTATTTTAAGATTAACGTCTAGTTTGGTTGGTTATAGGGTATATTTTAATATTGAGTTCGAACAAGCTAATTTAACTGTAAATAATATGACAGATATTTTACAAATATATTATTTAGGTGAAGAAACGAATTCAGTTATGTATAAATTGGTTAGTAGTATAGCTTCATTTACTGGTATGTCATTTCATATAGCGATAAAAAAAGATAATAGTAATAATAAAAAAGGTTGTTCTGTTCGTTCAAATACTGATTTTACGTTTAATGGAATTCTAATATTAGAATTAGATTTTGAAATGGAATTGTATTAAACCAACTAAATGACATTTTAATTATCTAAAAAGTTGGTGCGATATCTTGGTATGACTAAAAAAACAGGAGGATAAAATGTGACAACAGCAGAAATGATAGGTATTGTGGTATTAGGTTTAAGTTCACTTATTGGAATATTTACAGCAGTATATAGACCGTTAAGTGAAAACACAAAAGCAATGACAGAATTAACATTAAGGGTAGAACAGTTAGCAAAAGAAATGAAAGAACAAAATGAGAAACTAGAAAAACAAAACAAAGAAATAGAAGAACATAAAGAACACGTAAGAAAAGGGCAGAAACAGCAGTGGGATGCAATAGAAAGAAATGAAAAAGAAATAGGAGAAGCAAAACATGCATTAGAGTTATGTCAATTAGAAAATGGAGGTAAAAAACATGTTTAAAAATTGTGTATTCAAACCAAGTGTTGATACTGTTGAATGGTTTAAGGCGGCAAGTATAAGAGCAATTAAAACAATGGCACAAGCAGCTATTGGTGTAATTGGGTCTAGTGTTGTTATTAGTTCAGTAGATTGGAAGATGGTAGTGTCTGCAAGTGTAGTAGCAGGTGTTGTAAGCCTTTTAACGAGCATTACAGGCATTAAAGAGGTAGAAGCTAAGGAATAGTAGTGTAGCATATAAAAATTGATTCTAGGGGCATTTAAGGAGATTATAGAGGTATATGAGTAAAACAGCACAAGGGTTAATTGATTTCGCAAAGAGTAAAATAGGAACTCCGTACATCTATGGAGCAAAAGGAGAAGTTGTAACACTGGACAGAATCAGAGAGTTAAGAAGAACATACGGTTCTAACTGTGTTTGGTATAGTGACGATAACAAAGCCGGAAAAGTATGTGTAGATTGTAGTGGATTAATTAGTTGGTATACTGGTAAAATGCGTGGCAGTTATCAATACAAAGAAACAGCAGTAGAAGTTATTCCAATCTCACAAAGAACAAACAATAACATTGGTTGGGCAGTATGGATGAAAGGGCATATAGGAATCTATCTCGGAGATGATAAATACATTGCCGCAGATGGTTCAGCATATGGTGTTAGAATTGCTAACTTATCACAGAACAGGTTCACACACCTTTTAAAACTTTGTGACATTGATTATGGTAATGGAGTAACAGTAACAGGAGCAACAACACCACAGCCGAGTGGAGGACATTACAATGTTCCAGTTAATTTTACATATGCAGTAAGAGTAGAGGGTGGAACAATATATCCATTTGTTAGAAACCTACAAGATTTTGCTGGTGTACAGGGCAGAAAGATAACAGATATCGCAATTAAGTGTGATGTAGGTTCAGTATCATATAGAGTTCATGTTCTTGGTGGTAAGTGGTTGCCGTATGTTTCCGGTTGTAATTGGAATGATAGTAACAATGGATATGCCGGAGTTGGTAAAGTTATTGATGCTATTGAAGTTATTTACCATCCACCAGTAGGAAGTTGGCAGAAAGCGCAGTACAGAGTATCACCAGTAAAACGAGGATACTACTCATGGCAGTATAATGACGAAACAACAGGTGGACAAGATGGATATGCTGGTGCATATGGTGTTCCTATTGATAGATTCCAGTTGTTCTAAAACAAATCAAAACAAACATTTAATGGGGTGGAGAAATCCACCCTTTTGTTATATATAAAACATAAAATAATTATTGTTTATTTATTAAATAA
>ERZ791907.1353-NODE-1353-length-16890-cov-5.890169_pt1 | contig 16890 bp, 12 predicted proteins | sample MGYA00510145_ERZ791907 | MGnify/ENA primary metagenome ERZ791907 (study PRJEB30046, sample SAMN00792089) | human gut metagenome | study: EMG produced TPA metagenomics assembly of the A metagenome-wide association study of gut microbiota in type 2... | reverse complement strand
AGTTTCCGAAAGGCATGTAAATCAATCATCAGAGATAACAAAATCTAGAAATCACCAAAAAAAGAGCAAAACCAGCGTTTTGCTCTACAAGAATTGCTAAAGCAATTCTTGGCGATATCACGCTACATAACAGCAATTTTCTATCAACCAAAAACGTAAATGCGGCAAGGCAATTACTATAGTACTCTGATGGCAGAAATCGCTCTTTGGTGGCTGCAAAATGCTATATAGTCATTGACATAATAAGTAATATGTGGTTGTGGAGGATTTGAAGTGTGGGAAGTTTGAGCGAGTTATAAATGTGGATCTGATGAGGGATGAGTAAATGTCAGATCTTGTAGTACAAAATTGATAGAATGGAGTTTAAGTATGATCAAGAGAATGGATTTATCCGGCGATTGGGCATTTGCCTTGGATGCGGACAAAACAGGGATCGAGCAGGGAATTTTCCGTAGTCTGCCTACAGATACGATTACACTTCCCGGTACGACTTCGATCGCCAAAAAGGGAACTCCTTCTGACAAGAAAGAAATCGGTTTTCTGACTGATCCATACTTGTTTGAAGGTTACGCATGGTATGCAAAAGAAATTACCTTGGACAAAGATTTCAAAAACAAAAATATTTATTTACATTTGGAACGTACACGCCTGACTCGTGTTTGGGTTAATGATGTAGAGGTCGGATGCAGAGACAGCCTTACTACTCCACATCATTACGATCTGACTCCTTATATTAAGGACAACACGTTTCGTCTGACTATTTTAGTTTCTAATGTGGATTACCCGACCAAAGGCGGTCATCTGACCTCTCCGGATACCCAGACGAATTGGAATGGTATTATCGGCGAGATATCGCTTCACATATGTGATGAGATCATGATCGAACATATCAAAACCTACCCGGATACAGAGCACAAATCTGTCCGTGTAGAGATTACCACCAACAATACAACGCAGACACAACGCAATCTGTCTGTCTGTGCCAAAGCTGAATTAATAGACATTTCCGGCAAGACAGGCGTACAAGTACCTGCTGCATATTTTCAGGACATTTTCTTCCCGGTCGGCAAAGGAACGGCCGAATTTACTTATGAACTGGGAGAAGATGCTGTACTTTGGAGCGAATACAGTCCGGTCATCTACGAACTGCACTTGACAATTCCGGGTACCGACGAGGAAAGCGTGACAACATTCGGTCTGCGCGACTTTTCCACATCAGAGACTGAATTTTTGATCAATGGGACACCGACATTCCTGCGTGGCAAACACGATGGTTTGATCTTTCCAATGACTGGAGCGGTTCCTACTTCCGTAGAAGAATGGATCCGCGTTATGAGCATTTCCAAATCTTACGGTATCAATCATTACCGTTATCACACCTGCTGCCCTCCGGACGCTGCATTTGTGGCGGCTGATCTGTTGGGTATTTACATGGAACCTCAGCTTCCCTTCTGGGGAACCTTGACCGCACCAGGTGATGAAGGGCATAATGCCGAAGAGCAGGATTATCTGATCGAAGAAGGTTATCGCATGATGGATGAATTTGGTAATCATGCTTCTTATTGTATGATGTCTCTTGGAAATGAGCTTTGGGGCAGCAAAGAGCGTATGGCAGAGATCATTACAAATTATCGCAATGTGGATGATCGTCATCTGTATACACAGGGTTCCAACAACTTCCAGCACACCCCGGTACTATTACCGGAAGACGATTTCTTTGTCGGAGTCCGTTTTAGCAAAAACCGTTTATTCCGTGGTTCCTATGGTATGTGTGATGCTCCTTTGGGACATATTCAGTGGGATGAACCTTCTGCTGATCATAACTACGACGAAGTGATCCATCCTACAAATGCAGCCGCCGATGCCGGCAACGATGCGGAAGAGATTGAAATCCAATACGGAACCGGTGTTAAGAAAGTAAAAGCTGCCGATAATGGTGGTGTTTTGATCCCACATATTCCGGTTGTCTCCCATGAGATCGGACAATTTGCGGTTTATCCAAACTTCCGTGAGATTGATAAATATACCGGCGTTCTCAAAGCAAGAAACTTCGAAGTATTCAGAGACCGTTTGAAAGAAAAGGGCATGTTAGATCAAGCCGATGACTTTTTCTACACCAGTGGTAAGCTGTCTGTTCAATGCTACAAGGAAGAACTGGAGGCTGCTGCTCGTACAAAACTGCTCGCCGGATATCAAATATTGGATATTCAGGACTTTTCCGGTCAGGGTACCGCTCTCGTTGGTATTTTGGATGCCTTTATGGACAGCAAAGGACATGTTACACCGGAGGAATGGGCAGGATACTGTTCCGATCACATTCTGTTAGCACAGTTTCCAAAATATGTCTATCAGGCAGGAGAAACCTTCCGTGCTAAGATGGCGATCCGCTACTACAATCCTGAGAAGTTGGAGAATAAAATTCTTCACTGGGAATTAAAACAGCAGAAAAAGATCATTCGAGAAGGATCCGTTGTGATTCCGGATGGTGCTTTTGACCTGGTAGAATTAGACGAGATAACCTTTGATTTTCCGGAGATCACGGAAGCTGCTACTTATCATTTGGATCTTAGTGTACCGGAAACCAATATGGCAAACACCTATGAGCTATACTGCTTCCCAACACTGTCAACGGAAATTCCGGTCTCCGGCATGACGATCGGTGAAGGTGCCAATGAAGTCCATGTGACGGCTGATTACGCAGAAGCCTGCGCATTGCTTCAAAATGGTCAAAAAGTATTGTATCTGCCAACCGAACTTGCCGACAAGATCGAAGGCTTTTATTGTACGGATTTTTGGTGTTATCCAATGTTCCGCGATATTTGCGAATGGATGAAGAAGCCGGTTGCTGTCGGTACAATGGGGCTGTTGATCCAAAAGGATCATCCGGCCTTAGCTTCTTTCCCGGCTCACAAATATTCCACACCACAGTGGTATAAGATCGTATCGCATTGTGACTGTGCCATCTTAGATGACGTGACCGATAAGAGCTACCGCCCGATCGTGCAGATGGTCGACAACTTTGAACGTAACCACAAACTGGGTATCTTGTTTGAAGGTAAAGTTGGCGAGGGTACCTTGATGGTATGTACCAGCCGTTTAAGTGAGGTTGCCGAGTACCCTGAGATCAAATGCTTTGCAAGATCAATACTGGATTATGTGACCTCGGATGCTTTCGCACCTGAGCAGACATTGGATATGGCACTTCTTAAACGTGTATTTTGCAAGGAAGACTAACGGTCACATCCGAATAAAACAATAAAAGATATAAACAAAAGCAGTTTCCTATAAAGAAAAAAAGCCACCAAGACTTGATGAGTACCCTGTCACTGACAGGACATATCAAATCTTGGTGGCTTTCAATTTTGATACTCTTATATGTGCTTTCAACCTAATGTGAAAGAACATACCTCATTATTACAAACTTTAATTCTAAAGTGATTGGATAAACCGCATGAATGCATTCATACCTTCGTCTGTGTTTTTATAAACACCGGCATGCTCTAATACTTTCTTAAAAACGATACCGATCTCCGTCTGAAGAATTTCATCCACATTATCTTCTGTGATCGCATCGTATTTTGGTAAAAACTCATCTACCCAGTCTGCATGTTTTGCAAGTTCCTCATCGGCTCGAATATCTTTTCCTGATATAATGTATTCGCCCAAACGCTGCATTTCTCCCTTTAATCTTGCCGGAAGGACTGCCAGACCCATAACTTCGATCAAGCCGATATTTTCTTTCTTAATATGGTGCAGTTCCTGATGTGGATGGTACACACCTAACGGATACTCCGGCGTTGTAATGTTATTGCGAAGTACCAGATCCAGTTCAAACTCCCCGTCCCGCATTCGCGCGATCGGTGTGATCGTATTGTGTGGTTCTCCATCCGTCTGCGCATAGATAAAAGCATCTTCATCCGTATATGCTCTCCATGCCGTCAAAATATGTGCAGCAAGCTTTACCAGGCGCTCAGCCTCTTTATGACGAATACGTACAACCGACATCGGCCAATTTACAATCCCAGCCTGTACATCCTCAAAGCCCGGAATCGTCAACGTTTGCTTGATGTCCGCTCTTTCCATCGCAAATTCATAATGACCACCCTGGAAATGCTCATGTGCCAATATCGAGCCGCCTACAATTGGCAGATCGGCATTTGAACCTACAAAATAATGTGGGAACTGACGCACAAAATCCAACAGTTTACGAAAGGCAGATTCATCAATCTTCATCGGTGTATGATCACTATTAAATAGGATACAGTGCTCATTGTAATATACGTAAGGAGAATACTGCAATCCCCACTGACCGCCATCAATGGTTACCGGAATAACGCGGTGATTCTGTCTTGCCGGATGATTCACTCTACCTGCATACCCCTCGTTTTCTTTACACAGCAAACATTTCGGATAAGCACTCTGTGGTGCATTTTTGGCAGCGGCGATCGCCTTAGGATCTTTCTCCGGCTTAGATAAATTGATCGTAATGTCTAATGTCCCATACTCTGTATCTGCGGTCCACTTTACATCACGCTTGATTCGATCACGGCGGATATAATTGGTATCACAACTTAATTTATAATAATAGTTTGTTGCCGCTTTGGGTGATTCTTCATACAACTCGCGAAACTTGCGGATCACGGTACTTGGCGCCGGAACGAGTGCTCCCATCAGTTTCGTATCAAATAAATCCTGATAAACAACGCTGTTCTCTGTCATAACACCGCGGGAATACGCATTTTCCATAAGGTCCGCTAAAATCTCATGAACCGGCCGTACCGGTGTCTCCTGCTCTGGTGTCTGGTATTCATCCAACTGCAAAATCTCCAACAAACGATTGATCACATACACACGATCTTCCGCTGCGACCAAACCATTTTTCTCCCCATAACGAACCAACTCATCAATCAACACACTGTTATCTGCCATGCTATTACCGTACCTTTCTATATGTAGTTGAGGGGCCCGCTAAGACCCCTCCCAATAAATAATATGAAATCTTTGATAGGCTTAGTGTACTTTTTCGCCCTTAATCTCGATCATGTGATTTACTGCATGCTCTAACGCATCAATAGAAGCACGAATAATATCTTCATCACTGCTTACGCCCCAATATAACTGCTTCTCATCCTGCGTAATTCCAACATAAGCCATCGCCTTAGAAGAAGATGTCTTCGACAATGCGTGCTCCTCATATACATCCAATACATAGCTGATACCTAAGAAATCCTTGATCGCATTGTTGACTGCATTCAAACGTCCATTTCCCTTTGCCTCGACAACTTCTTTTTTGCCATCCTGCTCAAAAGTAACCTGCGTTGTAATACCATCTTTCTGCTGGAAGTGTACTTCTGTAATAGCAAAACTGCGCTTTGGCTGGCTGTATGTCTCTTCGAATACGCGCAGCATATCTTCCGGACTGAGCTCTGCATGTGCATGATCGGAAACACCCTTCATCAGGTAACCGACTTCCTCACGCATACGGTCTGGAATCTCTAATCCGTAATTCTGTTTTAATACATACGCTACACCGCCCTTACCGGACTGGCTGTTGATACGGATAACATCCGAATCATATGTTCTTCCAACATCTTTCGGATCGATCGGCAGATATGGAACCGTCCAAAGATTTTCGTTACGCTCCTCGCGAAATGCCATACCTTTGGAGATAGCATCCTGATGAGAACCGGAAAATGCGGTAAATACAAGCTCACCTGCATATGGCTGACGCTTGGATACCTGCATTGCTGTCAAACGCTCATACGTATCTGCGATCTCCTGCATATTGTGGAAATCTAACTTGGAATCCACACCATGAGAATGCAGATTCATAGCAACAGTTACTAAGTCTAAATTACCGGTACGTTCACCGTTACCAAATAAAGTACCTTCCAAACGGTCTGCTCCTGCCAATACACCAAGCTCCGCAGTTGCCACGCCGGTACCACGGTCATTGTGTGGATGCAGAGAAAGAACAACATTATCACGGTATTTCAGATGCTTACTGACATATTCAATCTGGCTTGCAAAAACATGCGGCATTGCATTCTCGACAGTGGCAGGGATATTAATGATCGCCGGTGCATCTGCCTGTGGCTGCCATACATCCAAAACGGCATTACATACTTCTACTGCATAATCTACTTCTGTTCCATGGAAACTCTCCGGGCTGTATTCAAAGCGGAAGTTACCATGTGCCTCTGCAGCAAGCTCTTTTAACAGTTTTGCTCCGTTTACTGCAATCTCCTTGATCTCTTCCTTGGATTTACGGAACACCTGCTCTCTTTGTGCTACAGATGTAGAATTATATACATGAACGATTGCATTTGGTGCACCATCCACTGCTTCAAATGTCTTGCGGATAATATGTTCTCTTGCCTGTGTAAGTACCTGAACCGTTACATCATCCGGAATGAGATGCTGATCGATCAGTGCTCTCAAAAAAGTAAACTCTGTCTCGGATGCTGCCGGAAAACCGACCTCGATCTCCTTAAATCCAATCTTAACCAGCATCTTAAAAAACTCTATTTTCTCGTCCAGGCTCATTGGCTCGATCAAAGCCTGATTGCCATCACGTAAATCAACACTGCACCAAACCGGCGGTTTATCAATTGCATCTTTCTTTACCCATTCATAGCAATCCTCCGGTGGCATAAAATAACTCTTCTGATACTTTTCAAATCCTTTCATAAATAACCTCACTTTCCAGACTCCCCTTTGAGTCCTTGTAATGCGTTGCGCATCTGTGTGCATTCTGTCAGAGTTTGTATAAGGATCAACGTGAAATTCTTTCGTAATGTAAAAAACGTCTCTATATAATATAGAGACGGATCATCCGCGTTACCACTCTTATTCATGAAAATCATGCGCTCACAGGTACATCAACAACTTGTCAATACCTTTCCCCTCTAACGGTGGGAATCCGTCCTGATCTACTAAAGTTCAACCGGCTGCTCCGAGACGAGTTCGCCATATCACTTCCACTGCTTCGCATCAACCAACAGCTTTCTGCATTCCATTCTATGGTTACTACTTCTCTTCTTCGCATTTCATCAAACATCATACCACATACATTCTAATTTGAAAACCCCCAATTTTTATCATTATATCTTCCAAGTATGGAATTTTTTAAGGGCAGTTTTCAAAGAAACTCCCAGACTGCATTTTTGATAACATAGCGTATTTTTGGTATTGGCATAATGTGGATTATGGGGATTGTGTTGTAAATAGAAATGTGCTAGTATAAATCCCGTCGAGCAAAACACAATATATAGTGTCACTATGACATTTTTTGAACATTATATAGTACTTCTAAAAATCCGAGAAAGTATGCATATCCACGCAGTCTGTATGCTTTCCTCGATTAGGAAGCAAGTCTGAATGGAGGAGGTTGCATTCATGAAAATCATGAAAAGAAGTGGCATTGAAGCCGATTTTGATGTCACAAAAATATCAGCAGCGATCAAAAAAGCAAACTGCGAGGTTGCCGCTGTTGATCAATTATCAGAAGAACAGATTGAGGAGATTTCTACTAATGTAGAGAAGATTTGTTCTGACATCGGTCGAACTCTCGGCGTCGAAGAAATTCAGGATCTTGTCGAGGATCAGATCATGAACAAACGTGCATTTGTGTTGGCACGCAAATACATTACTTACCGTTATACTCGCGCCTTAATCCGCAAATCCAACTCAACCGATAAGCAGATCTTAAGCCTGTTGGAATGTAATAATGAAGAGGCAAAGCAGGAAAATTCCAATAAGAATCCTACCGTAAATAGTGTACAACGCGATTACATGGCCGGTGAAGTCAGCAAAGACATTACTAAGCGTTTTTTGCTCCCAGAGGATATCGTAGCTGCACACGAACAAGGAATTATACATTTTCACGATTCCGATTATTTTGCACAGCATATGCACAACTGCTGTCTTGTCAATTTGGAGGATATGCTGCAAAACGGTACTGTGATCAGTGAAACCATGATCGAACGACCAAAGAGTTTTTCAACTGCCTGCAATATAGCAACGCAGAGCATTGCACAGATTGCCAGTTCCCAGTACGGTGGACAGAGCATTTCTTTGGCACACCTCGCCCCATTTGTGGATGTCAGCAGACAAAAATTCCGACTGCAGGTGCGTGATGAGTTCGAAAAAGCGAATATCGCTGCTTCCGAAGAACAGATCAATGATGTGGCGGAACAGCGTGTGCGCGACGAGATCAAGCGTGGCGTACAGATGATCCAGTATCAGGTGATCACCTTGATGACAACTAATGGACAAGCACCATTTGTTACGGTATTTATGTATTTGGACGAAGTTCCGGAAGGACGTCTGCGTGATGATCTTGCACTCGTAACGGAAGAGATCCTTCGCCAGCGTATTCAGGGCGTTAAGAATGAAAAAGGTGTATATATTACTCCTGCTTTTCCAAAGCTGATCTATGTATTGGAAGAAGATAATATTACCGAAGGCAGTAAATATTGGGAACTAACTAAACTGGCAGCAAAATGTACGGCAAAACGAATGGTTCCTGACTATATTTCTGAAAAGATCATGCGTAAATTAAAAGATGGCAACTGCTATCCTTGCATGGGCTGCCGTTCCTTCCTGACTGTTTATCATGACGAAAACGATAAGCCAAAGTTTTACGGCCGCTTTAATCAGGGCGTTGTCACGATCAACTTAGTTGATGTTGCCTGCTCTTCCGGCAAGGATATGGATAAATTCTGGCAGATTTTTGATGAACGTCTGGACTTGTGTTATCGTGCACTGATGTGCCGCCACAAGCGTTTATTAGATACGCCTTCCGACGTTGCTCCAATCCTTTGGCAGTACGGTGCTCTCGCTCGTCTGAAGAAAGGTGAGACGATCAATAAACTGCTATATAACGGATATTCTACGATTTCTTTGGGATACGCCGGATTATGCGAATGCACCAGATATATGACCGGACACAGTCATACTGATCCGGAATCCACTCCATTTGCATTGCAAGTCATGCAGCATATGAACGATGCCTGTGCAAAATGGCGCGAAGAAACCAACATCGACTTTAGCTTATATGGTACTCCGCTAGAGTCCACCACCTACAAATTTGCCAAATGTCTGCAAAAACGCTTTGGCATTATCGAAGGTGTGACCGACCGTGGCTATATCACCAACAGTTATCACGTACATGTAACAGAGAAGATCAATGCCTTTGATAAATTGAAATTTGAAGCGCAATTTCAAAAATTATCTCCTGGTGGTGCGATCAGTTATGTGGAAGTACCGAATATGGAAAATAATATCGAAGCCGTATTAAATGTTATGAAATATATTTATGATAATATTATGTATGCGGAATTAAATACCAAGAGTGATTATTGTCAATGCTGCGGTTATACCGGTCAGATTCAGATCGTCACTGACGAACATGGTAAGCTGATCTGGGAATGCCCAAATTGCGGCAACACCGACCAGAACAAAATGAACGTTGCAAGACGTACCTGTGGGTATATTGGGACGCAATTTTGGAATCAGGGACGTACCCAGGAGATTAAAGAACGCGTGCTGCATTTATAATATTTAAGATTCCGGGCGGGACTCCAGATCGCGGCTTAAAGCATCCAAATAATGAATGAATATTTGGTTTGATGTGCGTATCTGGTAATCCTGATCCAGTTCGTGACGCAAAAAGCTTTTGCGTCCCCCTTCTGCTGCACGATCCCAAAAGCGTTTTACATCGCGAAACGGTACATAGTAATAGGCACCGGCTTCCTTAAAATAGACGATCAAAAACGCAATGCCATCTTGCCGCTCAAAGTCCTGCATATACTCCATCTGATGCTCATGGATATTTTGCAGGGCAAAACGCTCTCCGGCGCATTCTTTGGCATCAAAACAAATTGGCACCCCCTGCACATTCCCGATATAATCTACGGTACTTTTTTGTTCAAAATATGCTAAGGTGATATGCCGATGCTCTTTGTCGATATTGATCGGCGTAATGGGCGTCGGTATTTTTTGTACTAATGCCAAATGCTCTTTGCGATATTGTTCATTTGTCATATTAAGGGCTTCCTCTAACATAGAGCCTCGAAGTCCTCTTGAATTCCAAGATGGCATAATTCTCTCAACTCCTTATGAATAGTGCAATATGATCATTTAATCTCCATTCCAAATCTGCGCAATACCTGTGCAAAATTGTCTGGGAGTTCCGCTTTCCAAACATATTCTTTTCCATGTGCCGTAAATATAAGCTGCCAAGCATGCAGCAATTGCACTCGCTGATGTAACTGCTCTCGATCGAAGGCAGACGCTCGTTTCGTACTGTATTTAACGTCCCCCACCAATGGATGACCAATGCTTGCCAAATGAGCACGAATTTGATGAGATTTACCTGTGATCAGATGCACCTGCAACAGGGTAAAAGATTCCCCTTGATACATCCCCTGTTGAAGCGGCAGGTACTCCGTTGCAATCGGTACACTGTTAGGGCCGGGCTGTTGTCTTACTGTCACTTTATTGGTTCGACTATCCTTCTCTAGGTAGCCTTTCAAATACTGCTTTTTTGACACACTTCCATGAACAACACATAAATAATATTTGCAGATTGTACGTTCCTTGAACCGCTTATTCATGTCCTGTAGCGCACGTACCGTCTTTCCTGCTACGATCAGGCCGGAAGTATTTCGGTCCAAACGATTGCAGATTCCCGGACGAAACGTGTCATCAGCAGCATTATCTGCCAAATAATCTGTAATCTGTTCAACGATCGACCTGTCATTTCTGTCCGCTTTTTGGGACAGCACTCCAACCGGCTTATTAACCACCAAAAACTGAGCATCCTCATAGACAATTTGCAACGGCGGCAAGTTTCTGTCATAGTGCCCCTGCTGCAACTCTATTTTTCCTTGACGTACACCCTTTTCCATCCTCTTTGCCTGTGGCATCTGTTGTGCACCATTAGTCGGCCTCTTTGCCTGTGGCATCTGTCGTGCACCCAAATCAACTTCTTGAGCTTTCTTCCCTGACCGAAAACCCTCAATTGTTTCATCCGCAAGAAACAATTTTATCTGATCGCCAGTCTGAATCCGCTCCGACCCAGACACTTTTTTCCCGTTTAACACAATGTTTTTCTTGCGCATCATCTTATAAAAAAAGCTTTTCGGAGCATCCGGCATATATTTTTCCAAATAGCGATCCAAACGCTGTCCTTCCTCGCGTTCAGAAATTATTACTTCTCGCATAATAGCTCTCTGCCCTTTCTCTCGGTTATACGATCAAAGATCGCAGGTAAGATTTCACATGTTCCAACTCTTCTTCCTGATCCTCCGTACATTCCGGAATGGAATCAATTCTTGCTAACTCCTGTAAAAACATCGCCTGCTTCTCTACGATCTGCACTTTATACTGCGTTCCCCAGTTAGCAACACCCTTGGACAAATACTCTCTAACATAGGATAATTCCTGTTTCCCATTGCCCAATACGCCAATCACTCGTCCATTACCTACTGCCAAAAAATCTAAATGCATAATCTTTTCGGAAGAAGTGATCACCAGATCTGTCATCAGTTCCATCCTCTCCGGCAAAGCTTTTTGCACCTTTTGGTATTGTTCCTCGGTTACAGAATGATACGGAAATACCACAACAAAACCAACAATCTGTTTCACGATCGGCAGTACCCCTAACACTGCGATCACCGTAAATAAATTCTGTCTAGACATATGATTCAGCACCAATCCCAATACATAAATTCCAATAGAAATAGCACTATAAATAATTGCTATCGTAAGGGTTCTTTTCTTTCTATTGTTTATATAACCGAAATCTCCACGTTTCGCTTTCATCCGTTCCTCCAATCATATCTTGTAATTACTGCATGCGCCATCCTGCGTAATATTTGTTTTTTAGCATTCCATTCTGCATATATTTTCCCCAGCCTAATGCAAAACCATCTACACATACTAACACATAATTTTCCGTCTGCTTTAACATCCCCTCATTCAAAACAGTCACATCCTGCAGTGTCTCTCCTTTCAGGTAACGGATCACATCCTGTTCTTCGGAAGATAAATTCACATACGGAAGCTTGTCCTTATCGCAAATAGAAAGTGCAAGCTGTATGGACGGCTCAAATCGTTTCTCGGCGCTACCTACGATCAATCCTGTCTGAATACAGCGAAGCCCTTTCCACAATACGGATCCTTCCATTTCTAACGTAAACTGTTTCTTGCCGGAAACCAAACGATACCTCTCTGCCCCGGGAGCCGAAAGACAGCCTGTCCACCAAGCCACCTTAGCCATAAGATTGTTATCTCCATCCTTCATTCCGCGGTCTTTTTTTCCAGAGAGACGTTGTTGTCTCGTACCGGCATATTTTGATCTTCGTTCTGCTCCGAAACTTTGATGCTTTTTCTCTGCCATACGAAAGCTATGGTCATGTGCTCGCTCGGCAAGGGTGTTTTCCTGCTCTACAAAAGAATCTGTCTGCTCTGCAGCCGACGGATCCCCTTTCTGCAAAAGAACAGCGAAATGTCCCTCTCCTACTGCTTTATGCGGAAAAATTCGAACACAGCGGGATAACTGCTGCCGTTCCGTTTCTGTCAATGCAGCATCCGTGATTCCGCTGCAAAAGCCCTCTTTACGTGGGACTTCACAAACGTGCATATCCGGAAATTGCCGCAAAAACCACAATATATTTTTTTCATCTTCTTCCGGCGAAAAAGTACATGTGGAGTAGACCAAATATCCACCTTCCCGAAGCATTTGATAAGCCGCCTTCAAAATATCCCGTTGAATCGGAGCATAATATTGCGGTCCTTTTTCTTCCCAATCCTGTACCATATGGGGATCTCTGCGAAACATCCCCTCTCCGGAGCATGGTGCATCGATCAAAATACCATCAAAATACTGTAAAAAGGACTCTTGCAATCGTTCCGGCTTTTCTGCTGTAACGACTGCATTGACCGCACCGGCAATCTGCAAATTCTTCGCAAGTGCCATCGCCCTGGAAACACTAATATCATTTGCAACCAATTGACCGGTTCCCCGCAGCTTCGCAGCCAGCTCTGTCGCCTTGCCCCCCGGTGCTGCACAAACATCTAAGATTCGATCTCCTTCATGCACAGGCAGGATCGATGCCGGTATCATCGCACTGGGTTCTTGAATATAATACAAGCCCGCATAATAATAAGGATGTTTGGCAGGATTACATTGCTCATCGGTTGTCAAAAAACCTTTCTCCGTCCACGGTACCGGCTTTGTCTTAAATGGACAGATTTCCGCCCATTGTTCCAAAGAAATCTTAGCCGTATTGATTCGTATGGCAGTCTGTGATCTCTGCTGCATACTTTCTATATATGCGGAATATTCCTCTCCAAGCAAGTCCTGCATGGCTTGTTGATATTTCTTTGGTAACGTCATTGTAACCGTATCCTTCCTTTCTACCGATACTGTAATCCCCTCATAACAACACCTGACTATCAGGTATTACAAGCTGGATTTTTCTTTCCAGCAATACTGCAATCTCTTATAACAGCATTGTAAATATTCACTGTGCCAAATACCATAGTATAGGATATGGATCCATACTTTGCTCTCTGCCATCCTTTGCAATATAGATTCCAAAGTGCAGATGTACCGCGAATTGACCACTGGTCCCTTCCGGTCCATACCCGGTATTACCCATTAACCCCAAATAATCGCCCGCCTTTACTTTGCTGCCTTTGCGCAGATCAGGTGCATATTGCTGTAAATGCGCATAATACACATAATATCCCTGTTTGGAACGAATACCTATACGGTATCCTCCCAATTTCAGCCAGCCAATTTGTTCGATCACACCATCACACACAGATTGAATCTGTAAGCACCCCGGCTGATCTTTGGAAGCCATGATATCTACACCCTCGTGACTTCTTTTGCCACCAAACGTTCTCGGTGCTCCATAGCCATCCTCAAAGTCCCAAGATACTTTACCTCGGCGATCCTTTCGCACCGGAAAGCATTCCATATCACGAAGCAACGCTCTGCTATGCGAAGATATATGGTTATGCTGCATTAACGTCTGATACTTCAGCAAGTTGTTCTGCCTGCTTTGCCAAGTCGCAATATACAGCCCCATATAGCCGATCAATAAAACATACACTGCAAAAACAAGCCATATCTTTCGTATACGGATCTTATTTTTGTTCATAGGAAATTATATGCTTTCTATGTCCGCATATGCTTTCCGGCTACACGATCATTCAAATAATTCCTTACATATTGCGGTTCTTCTCAGCGCAAGCATGCATTGCGTCCATGACGATTCCACGAAGCCCGCCTTCCTCTAACACACGTACCGCATCAATGGTTGTTCCCGCCGGTGAACATACCATATCCTTAAGCTCACCCGGATGCTTTCCGGTTTCTAATACCATTTTAGCACTGCCAAGTACAGACTGTGCAGCGAACTGATAAGCCTGCGCACGAGGCATTCCCTCCGCTACAGCAGCATCTGCCATGGCTTCAATGAATAAGAAAACATATGCAGGAGAACTTCCACTAACCGCAATAACAGCATCCATAATCTTTTCGCTGATCGCTTCTGCCTTTCCAAAGCTCTCCAAAATATCGCATACCTGTTTTAAATCCTCTTCTCCAACATTTGCATTTGGACATACCGCCGTAATTCCTTCACCAACTAACGCCGGTGTATTTGGCATCGTCCTAACAATCTTATGAGATCCACCAAATGCCTCTTCTACCCAGGCAACGGATTTGCCTGCTGCAATCGTAACAATAATCTGTTCCGAAGACACAACATCTTTGATCTCTGCAATTACCTCCGCATAATAAACCGGTTTCACTGCAAGCACGATAATATCTGCTTTTGCAGCCTCTTTGTTATCTAAAGTGACATTCACTCCATACTGTGCTGCTACCGTGTCAATCGTCTTTTGTGTCGCTGCCGTTGCAATGATTTCATTCTTAGGCAATAAACCTTTGCGCAGCACACCACCGATCATCGCCTGTGCCATATTTCCAGCTCCGATAAATGCTAATTTCATGTCTCATTCCTTCTTTCTGTCCAAGCCATTTTCGTGCATCTAAAACCTCTATAAGGCTCACTACATAGTAGCACAAATCCCCTATGACAGGCAAGCATCCCACAGTGCAGCCGCAGTATCAATGCCTTGGTGCAATCGCTATATTTATGCCACAGTGCAGCCGCAGTATCAATGCCTTGGCGCAATCGCTATATTTATGCCACAGTGCAGCCGCAGTATCAATGCCTTGGCGCAATCGCTATATTTATGCCACAGTGCAGCTGCAATATCAACGCCATGGCGCAATCGCAGTATCAATGCCATGGCGCAATTTCCATAGAATCCATATATACCTGTGTAAATTTTGCCTGCTCTGCCAGTTCAATATGATGTATGTCTGCGATATGCTCCTGCAGCATATCTATAAATTTCGGGTCACATAACGCTTCGCCTGCTCCTTTTCCCGCTGCGTTCCCAACAAAAATGATTTTCTTATCATCAATAGAAGGTAAGAGTCCCATCTGTTTTGCACTGCCCGGATTGACAAATCCTCCAAAGACACCAGCAACGTACAGCTCCTGTATGTCCTCCACTGACACCACTGCCTGTTCTAATAACAACATCATGCCGCTCTGTATCGCTGCTTTCGCTAACTGCACAGAACGAATATCCTGCTGCGTCAATACAATATCGTCATACAGAACAAATTGTCTTTCTCCCTTAACATCCGTAGTCAGACAGTCCGCAAATGGTCTGGCACTGTTTATCTGCATCGCTTCTTCACCAGAAAGCAGGCAACCATCCGATGTCATCACTTGATGGCGACGCAAAGCCGCAAGAAGATCTACCAATCCGGAACCACAGATCCCTATCGGCTTCTGATCATTTTGTTCTCGAGCAGACACCAAGGTAAGCTCGATATTGCCCGCACCACGAAACAGTTTCACCGCATTAATAACCCCTGCTCTCGCTCTCCTGCCATGCGAGATCCCTCTTCCCTCAAATGCCGGACCTGCGGCAGTAGAACACGCATACAGTGTTCCTCTGTTATTTAACAGAATCTCTGCGTTCGTTCCCAGATCAACCGCTAATTGGATTTTATCCGCATCCCACATCCGCAAATTTCCAAGCATTGCCGCAGCATCTGCGCCAACATGTGCCGCTATACCAGGCAATACTGTAATGACTAACGTATTCCAGTCCTTCCAGCCAACATCTTTCCCCAATAACGTATAGCAGCCTTCATAAGCTGCCGAAAATGGAGCTCCCATCAGACCGGTAACGTCTTTTTGCAAAAAGAGATGACACATGACCGTGTTTCCTACCACCGCCATTTGAACCGGTACAGTCTGCGCAAAAAGTGACTTCCATTTACAGATCAGTTTGCTGCCCATTTGGAAGATCTGCTCGCGTATACGCTGTACCAAAAGGTCGCCTCTTCCCTCTTTGACATGCATAAGCCGCATCATAACATCACTGCCATAGGTTCCCTGTGCATTGTCTTCTGCTAACGTTGCTACCAGCTCACCATAAGAAGTATATAGATCAACCACCACCGTTGTCGTTCCAATGTCTACTGCCAGCCATGGATCTCCTCCCGTTTGAAACTGCGTATCTATCGCTTGTCCTATTTTAGCGCTTTCGCGTGTAGAATTCTTTAAGATCACCATCTCCTGTCACCTTCTTTCTATTATTTTCTACCGAGAGAAAAAGTAATATTTCAAACTTCGCACATCCGAAGTTGCCATCTAGTCACATATTGCTTACTATGTCGATGGTTTAATTATATTTTGCAGCCACTATATTGCGAGTTCTGCCATGAAGAAACTATAGCAATTGCCTTGCCGCAATTAGTTTTCAGTTGATAGGAAATTGCTG
>ERZ791907.1322-NODE-1322-length-17246-cov-16.699843_pt1 | contig 17246 bp, 9 predicted proteins | sample MGYA00510145_ERZ791907 | MGnify/ENA primary metagenome ERZ791907 (study PRJEB30046, sample SAMN00792089) | human gut metagenome | study: EMG produced TPA metagenomics assembly of the A metagenome-wide association study of gut microbiota in type 2... | reverse complement strand
CTGCCTGTGAACGGCTGCGCCTTACAGGCAGTTTGAGGGCTCCGCCCAGGGTAGTTATATAGTACTGTGGAGGTCCTGCATAGGACCTCCAAGTCAGCCGAAGTTGGCCCATAGCCTGCCCATAAAAGGGCCTTCCTTTTAGTCGGCTGACCGTGTCGCTGGGGAGGTAGGCGCCTTGCGGCGCCAGTATAAATGCCGCCTGTGTGCGGCGGCCCCCCTTTGGTGGCTGGCGCCACCACCTTCCCCCCGCAAGCGGTGGGACAATAAAGCTCCTCGAACCTTAGTGTTCATAAGTGGCTCAAGGTATAGCACGGGTTGTTGTGCCCCCGCTTTTGCGGGGTGGCAAAGGAACTGGATTCGTAGGGAGCCGTAGGCGACTGAGAATCCAGTGACATGCTTCCCTTTAGGAGAAAGGTGGTGCCGCAGGCACCAAAGGAGGGAAAGCGGCCGAAGGCCGCTAATCATCGCAATGCTATTCCTGCTGATAAATAAAGGCATCCAGCCGGAACCAGCCGGCAGCAGGAAGCCGGAAGCCGATTGCCTTCACCTTTGTCCCCAGCGGCTCCTTCCCGACTACTGGTATTTAGGAGCATTTTTGACACTTACTGCTCTTACCGAGATTCTTCGCCCTCGGCTCAGAATGACGATGAGGGCGGGAAGGCTGTCCCGTAACGCAGGCTCCTTTCTCAGAAAGGAGCTGGGCGAAGCCCTGAGGAACACCGAATCTTTTTATCGAAAGACCTGACGCTGTTCCTCCGTCGCCTACGGCGCCCCCTTCCTAAGGAAGGGGGGCTCTGGCTCTTCGTCATGTACCACCTGTGACACAAATGTAAATTCCGTAACGCTGACTTTATAAGCATTGCCCGCAGGGCAATCCACAACCCTCAGCCCGAAGGGCTGTCAAACTTAAGAACCCTCCGGCCCGGAGGGCCGGTCAATCTTAAGAACCTTTCCCCACGGGCCCCCTTTGGTACTGCGTACCACCTTTCCCCCGCAAGCGGGGGCACAATAGGGGAGAGGAATGAACCCTCTGAACCCTCACGCCGCAGGCGTGTCATTCCCGGAGCACATACCCATAGGCGTGTTTCTTTCCGTCTTCTCCGTCTTCCACGTAGACGCCCTGGACTTCCGGGGGGAAGCCGGGGAGGGCGTTGATGCTGTCTATGAGGTCCATGAAGTAGTGGATGGCGGTTTTGGTCCAGCGTTCTCCGGGGTGGATGCAGAGGATGCCCGGGGGATAGGGGAGGGCGCCTTCCAGGGCGATTCGGCCTTCGGCGTCCTTGAGGTCTATGAGTTCGCCGTTTCCACGGAAGTATTCGCCTTCTGCTTCTCTTGGGCTCATGGCGTAAGGGGGCAGGTGGTCTTGGGTGAAGAGCTGCTGCTGCAGGGCTGCCACGTTTCTTTCTTTGTAGAAATTGTGCATTTCCTGGCATAGGCGTCTTATGGTGCAGCCTTTGTAGTAGGTTTCGTAGGCTTCGTAGACTTTGGGCAGCACTTTTTCCATGGGGGCGTCGTTATCTATGAAGGTTTCAAATTCCACCAGTTTATCCACCAGGCGGTCCAGTTTTTCTTTTGTTTCCGCCGGGGTGAGAAGGAAGAGGATGTCGTTCAGGTCGCTTTTTTCCGGAATGATTTTATTTTCCCGGAGGAATTCGGCTGCCAGGGCAGCGGGGATGCCGAAGTCCTGGTAGGCGCCTGTTTCGATATCAATGCCCGGGGTGATGAGCATGAGTTTCATGGGGTCCAGGAAATACTGGTTTTCACCGTAGCCTTTGAATCCGTGCCATTTGGCTTTGGGGGCGAAGGTCCAGAAACGGCGGTCGGCGGCTATCTGGGCGGTGTCGGCACTTTCCCATTTCCTGTTTCCCACGGTGTCCGGCAGGAAGGGGCGGAAGTAGTGGCAGCGGCTGATGATTTCCTTTCGAAGTTCGATGCCCAGGATGAGGGCGTCTTTCCAGAGTTTCTTTCCTCCTTCACCCTCGTGTATCCGGGCGTTCATGTCCAGGGCGGCGAAGAGCTGGTAGAAGGGGGAGGTGGAGGCGTGCATCATGTAGGCGTTGTTCATCCTTTTGTGGGGAACGTAGCGCTGCTGTCCCCGGATGTGGGCGTCTTTTTTGTGTATCTGGGAGGTCATGGAGAACCCGGCCTGCTGTTTGTGGACCGACTGGGTGACGAAGATGCCCGGGTCGTCGGGGCCCAGTTCCAGCAGCAGGGGCGAGGCGTCTTTCATCATGGGGATGAACTGCTCGTAGCCCACCCAGGCGGAGTCGAAGAAAATGTAGTCGCAGAGGTATCCGATGCGGTCGATGACCTGGCGGGCGTTGTACATGCAGCCGTCGTAGGTGCCGAGTTCAATCACCGCCAGGCGTATGGGCCGCTCGGCCTTGGCCTTTTCCGGGTCTTTCTCAGCCACCAGTTTCCGGATGTAGTCTTCGTCGAAGCATCTTTCCGGTATGCCGCCGATGGAGCCGCAGGCGTTGCGGGCGGTTTCCATGTACACCGGAATGGCGCCGGAAAGCACCAGGCCCAGGTCGATGGATTTGTGGTTGTTCCGGTCGTAGAGGACCATGTCGCCGGGAGCCAGCACGGCGTTCATGACGATTTTATTGGACGTGGATGTGCCGTTCAGGACGAAATAGGTTTTGTCTGCATGAAATACCCTGGCCGCGTGCTTCTGGGCGGATAGGGCTGCTCCTTCGTGGATGAGGAAATCCCCCAGGTCCACGTCGGAACTGGACAGGTCGCCGCGGAACACGTTGGGGCCGTAGTAATCGTAGAATATGCGGCCGGCAGGGTGCTTCCGGAAGAAGGCGCCGCCCTGGTGGCCGGGGGAGTCGTACTCGTCATTTTTACGGGACGTATATTTCATCAGGGCCCCGAAAAAGGGCGGCAGCAGGTCCTTCTCATACTGAAGCACTGCCCGGGTGATTCTTTTCTTCCAGGACGATTTCTCTTTGATGGGAAGGAGGGTGCCGGAAATCTCTGACATATTCCGCGAGGCCGCTTCGCCGGTGTCCAGAATGAAAAGGGGAATGGAAAAAGCATGAATGGTGTCATAGGCGGCGGGAATTTCGTCCCGGCTTGTCATGACTACGGCGGATACGTCGGTGAGATCCGCACCCTTCAGGGGAACTGTCTTCCAGTTCTCCTGGGAAATGCCGCTTTCTGCAGCTAAGGCAGTTAAAGCGATTTTTAACTGTTTCATGAAAAACCTCCCTGTTTTTTTTGCTTGTATTATAGGAACGGGAGGCGGGGTATGTCAATAAGGAAATTTGAGGAAATCGAAGGAAAATAGAGGAGAGTCGGCAGGCATCACAATTTTCTGCATATGGCTGTGATTTATTGAGTATAGGTATGAAATATTGAATAAAAAAGGGGTACTGCTGGGATATGGGATAGGGACAAGCCCCTTTGGGGCTTAAGGGTTGACGGCCCACTGGGCCGAAGGTTCTTAAGGGGCTTAAGTTTGACGGCCTTTCAGGCCGAGGGTTGTGGTGGGCGCCTCTAAATTATAGAAGGCGCCCTCTTACGGCGCGGTCGGGATCGGGACCTGGGCGGTGCTTTCCGGTATTCCCGTAGGTTGACGCGGCTTCGCCGCGAGGGTTGATGGCGCCGCCGGGCCTGACGGCCCTGGGCGCCAAGGGTTCTGCCTGTGATCGGCTTCGCCTTACAGGCGGGTTGAGGGCTCTCGCCCTCGGGAGTTATGTAGTATCGCTGCGCTGGCGAGGTACGGCGCCCTTTCGGGCGCCAGTTTGTATAAAACCATACAACCGCCCTGCGGGCGTCGGAAATGCACCCCTTTTGGTGGCTGGCGCCACCACCTTCCCCCCGGCGGGGGACATAACCCGTGCTTACTGTAGAGCCGCTGACGAAGCGAGGCTTCGCGGTGTTTTATTCTGCCCCCTGCATAGGGGGAAGTCCGGCGAAGCCGGATAGGGGGAGGCGAGCGCAGCGAGCCAATCAGCAGAATGCCAATCATGCCCTATGACACAGAAAAGCAAATCCCGTAACGCTGACTTTAAAAATTGCGGCGAAGCCGCCACCACAACCCTCAGCGCCGCAGGCGCTGTCGCCCCCTGAGCGAAGCGAACACAACCTGCCGCCGTCAGGCGGCCACAACCCTCGGGGCGAAGCCCCGTCAACCTTTCCCTCTGAACCCTTTGAACCTTCTGAACCCTCACGCCGCAGGCGTGTCCCACAGGGAAATGTGGTATAATTTATAAATTACCACAAGTCATTAAATGAAATTTCCAAGAAGGGGATACTTATGGTAAACTAAAGGCAAAAAGTGTAAGAGATCATACAGGGAGTGATTTTGTAAAGGAAAGGGTATGGATATGAATACATTTTACAGGAAGCGTTGTGTCATGGCGGCGGCTGTGCTTTGCATGGGGGCTGCTGTTTTCTTTACGGGCTGCGGCAGCAGCGCGCAGCCGAGGTCTTCGGCTGTTTCGGTGAAGGCTATGAAGGTAATCCAGCAGGATACCAGTGTGACCCATGACTATTCAGGACAGGTGAAGTCCATGGATGCAGTGGTGATTAAGCCGAAGGTTTCCGGGTCTATTACGGAGAAATATTTCAAAAGCGGTGATCTGGTCCATGAGGGGCAGGCGCTGTACAAGATCGATGACCGGCAGTATGAGTCGGAGGTACTGTCTGCCCGTTCCAATGTGGACAAGGCTTTGACGAATCTGAACAATTCCATGATCGACCTGGGGCGGTACCAGAAGCTGCAGGCTTCTGGCGCCATTGCGGAGCAGACTTTGACTACCCAGGAGGCTACGGTGGCTTCGAACCGGTCCAGCTACGACGATGCGGAGGCCCTTTTGAAGAAGGCCCAGGAGAATCTGGACGATACGGTGATCCGCGCGCCGATTTCCGGGAAACTCTCGGTGGATGATGTGGCGGTGGGGACCTATGCCACCGCAGGAAATACGGCTCTTGTGTCTGTGGGCTCCATCAATCCTATTTATGTGCAGTTTTCCATCAGTGAAAATGAATACCTGAATTTCCGCTTGGGTCCGGCGCCGGAGGACGGTAACGGCGAGAGACCGAAGCCGCCGACGGCGACGCTGACTTTGAGCAACGGCCAGAAGTACGATGAATCCACTACGAATTACATCGCCGACCGGGAGCTGTCGGAAAGCACGGGGACCCTCACCATCAAGGCTATTTTCAATAATGATGATAATGTGCTGCTGCCGGGTATGTTTGCCCGGGTCACCGTGGAGGGACAGCCTTTGAAGGATGCCATCCTTGTTCCCCAGCGGGCGGTGCAGCAGGTGCTGGACAAGTCCTTTGTCATCGTGGTGGGGGCGGACAATAAGTCCGTTTCCAAGATGGTCACCCTGGGAGACCAGGTGGGCAGCTATTATGTGGTAAAGAGCGGCCTCACGAAGGATGACAATGTGGTGGTGGAAGGTTTGACGAACCTGAAGGAAGGACAGGAGCTGAATGTGACGGAAACGAATGCCGATGAGCTGGGTCTTTCCATGACGTCCTCCGATTCCTCCGCCTCAGGAACTGCAGCCGTGACGGCGCAGTAAGGAGGCTCCCATGTCAAAATTCTTTATAAGGCGGCCTATCTTTGCCATCGTCATCTCCATTATCATCGTGCTTCTGGGCACCATTTCTCTTCTGACCCTGCCCATTGCGCAGTATCCCCAGATTTCACCGCCCACCATCAGTCTGAGCGCCTCCTATACCGGCGCCAATGCTACCATTGTGAACCAGACGGTGGCCCAGGTGATTGAAGAGCAGCTGAACGGGCTGGAGAATATGTCCTACATGTCCTCCACCTCCAGCAACGACGGTTCCTACAGCTTGTCCATTGTGTTCGACCTTGACAGTGACGGCGATACGGACTCCGTGAATGTGCAGAACAATGCAAATCTGGCCAAGAACAGCCTGCCAAGCGACGTGCAGACCACGGGCCTTACGGTGCGCAAGTCCTCCGGCGACATGGTGCTCATGGCCAACCTCTATTCGCCGAAGGGCACCTATGACCAGGCCTTTTTGAAAAACTACGCCGACATTTACCTCCTGGACAAAATCCAGCGCATCGACGGCGTGGGCAACGTAAATACCTTCGGCTCCAGCTACGCCATGCGGGTGTGGCTGAATCCGGATAAGCTGGCGGAAAGAAATCTCACGGTGTCCGATGTGATTTCCGCCATTAAGGAACAGAATATTTCCGCCCCCGCCGGTACCGTCGGCGGCCAGCCGGCGCCGGACACCCAGGAAAAGCAGTACAGCGCCAAGGTGGAAGGCCGTCTCACCACGCCGGAGCAGTTTGGAAATATTATCCTGAAATCCGCTTCCAACGGCCAGTTCGTGTACCTGAAGGACGTAGCCAAAATCCAGACAGGCACCCAGAACGAAAGCAGCAACTCCAAAATCAACGGTAAAACCGGTATCGGCTTCGGCGTACAGCTCACCAACGACGCCAACGCTCTGGATACTATCAGCCAGGTGAAACAGGTGCTGGAGCAGGCCAGGGACAGCTTCCCGCCGGATCTGGACTACATCATCGTCATGGATAACACCAGCTTCATCAATGCATCCATCAGCGAAGTGAAGGACACCTTCGTGGAGTCCCTGCTGCTGGTTATCCTGGTGGTATTCGTATTCCTCCAGAAATGGCGCACCACCCTCATCCCGGTGCTGGCGGTGCCCGTTTCCATCATAGGCACCTTTGCCACCTTCATCGTCCTTGATTTCACCATCAATACGCTCACCCTCTTCGCCATGGTGCTGGCCATCGGGCTTGTGGTGGATGACGCCATCGTGGTTATAGAAAACGTGGAAGAGCACATGGCCAAGGACGGCTTATCTGCGAAAGAAGCCACCGAAAGGGCCATGGACGAAGTGCAGGGACCGATTATCGCCACCACCGCCGTGCTGGCGTCCATCTTCATCCCGGTAGCCTTCATCGGCGGTGTCACCGGCGTACTTTACAAACAGTTCGCCATTACCATCACCGTATCCGTGGCTATTTCTGCCTTCGTGGCTTTGACTTTGACCCCTGCCCTCTGCGGCCTTCTCCTCAAGGCTGACGACAAGGGCATCCAGGACGGCCCCCTGGGTTTCTTCTTCAAGAAATTCAACAGCGCCTTCGATTCCTGGCGTGAAAAATATACCGGCAAAGTGGGCTGGATGATTCACCACCTGAAATACGCGACGGTATTCCTCATCCTGGTTACCGGCCTCATGGGCGTATTCTACAAAATGCTGCCCACCACCTTCGTGCCGGAAGAAGACCAGGGATTCTTCATGGCCAGCGTCACCATGCCCGAAGGCACATCCCTCAACCAGACTGTGAAGACCGTGGACGCCATTGCCGACGAAACGAAGCAGATTCCCGGGGTCAAGGATATCATGACCCATTCCGGCGGCTCCACCTCCAACTCCGGCAATGTGTATATTTCCCTGGACAGCTGGGATGAGAGAATCTCCTCGGACCTCAGCGTAAGCTCCATTATTGCCAAATTCAACAAAACCGTGGTGCCCCTCCATCCGGAAGCCCGGGTGGCGGCCTTCAATACGCCGGCCCTCCCGGGGCTGGGCATGGAAGGCGGCTGGACCATGCAGCTCCAGGATAACGTGGGCCTGACCGACACGGAACTGGGCAATGTGGCGGACCAGGTGGTGGCTGCCTGCAGCGCAAGGCCGGAACTCTTCGGCGTCCGCACCAGCTACGCCACCAACACCCCCAGCGTCCAGTACACCGTGGACCGTGAAAAAATCAAAAACCTGGGCATCAACCTCTCCGACGTATTCACCGCCCTCCAGGCCAACTTCGGCGGCTCCCAGGTCAACGATTTCAACCAGTTCGGCCGCTCCTACAAGGTTATCGTGCAGGCCGACACCCAGTACCGCTCCCAGGCGGACAGTTTGAAATTTATTTCCGTGAAATCGTCCTCCGGAAACATGGTGCCCCTGGACACCCTTCTCACCAGCTCCATCACCACCGGCCCCTCCTCCATTACCCGCTTTAACGGCGTAAGGAGCGTCACCATCCAGGGCAGCGCCGCCAACGGCTACAGCTCCGGCGAAGCCATGGCAGCTGCAGAAGCTGCCGCCAAGAGCGTCATGCCTTCCGGCTTCACCATCGAATGGTCCGGTCAGAGCCGCGAAGAAAGCACATCCTCCAGCTCCACCATGAAAGTCCTCATTATGGCCCTGGTCTTTGCCTTCCTCTGCCTGGCAGCCCTCTACGAAAGCTGGTCCATGCCCTTTGCCGTCCTCTTCACCGTACCTACCGGTATCTTCGGCGCCGTATTCTCCGAATACATCATCCGCACCCTGGCATCCATGCTGGGCGGAAACGCCACAGGATTCCTGAACAGCGTGTACATGCAGATCGGCATCATCATGATCATCGGCCTGGCCGCTAAAAACGCCATCCTCATCGTAGAATTTGCCAAAGAACGGGTGGATAAGGGCATGGACCCCATGGAAGCCGTGGTTATCGCCTCCAAACTCCGTCTCCGTCCTATCCTCATGACCGCCTTCACCGCCATCATCGGCTGCCTCCCCCTGGCCCTGGCCACCGGAGCCGGCGCCGGTGCCCGCTGCGGCATGGGCGTGGCCGTCGTCGGAGGCATGACCTTCGCCACCCTCTGCGGCCTCTTCCTTATCCCCGCCTTCTACATCATTTCCGAATATATGGCAGGATACTTCCGGAAAGTGACGGGATTTAAGGGGATTAAGTTTAAGCATCGCCTGCTGAGACGGTAGCTGGGAAAAAAGGGGCGCCGCTGGCGCGGCAGGTTATGGCCGCCTCCGGCGGCGGGTTGTGTAAAAGGGGGCATCGCTTCGCTCAGGAGGTGGTGGGCGCCCTTATGGACACGCCTTCGGTGTGAGGGTTGACGGCCCTTCGGGCCGAGGGTTCTTAAGGGGCTAAAGTTTGACGCGCCTTTGGCGCGAGGGTTGAGGTGGGCGGCTGCGCCGCCAGTATGGATAAAACAAATTTAGTGGGCTAGTGGGCTAGTAAAACCATACAACCGCCCTTCGGGCGAGGGAAAAGCGGCACCCCCTTTGGTGGCTACGCCACCACCTTCCCCCCGCAGGCGGTGGGACAATAAAGCTCCGCGAAGCTGTATTCTCATAAGTTGCTCTAAGCAAAGCACGGGTTGTTGTGCCCCCGCACAGCGGGGGAAAGGTGGTGCCGTAGGCACCAAAGGGGGGAAAAGCCACCAGAGGTGGCTAATCACTGGAATGTTATTCGCAACGTATGAAGCCAAAGAAAAGCATAGAATAGCCTTCCCGCCGACCGGTATTTAATAGCATTTGTCTCATAAGCGGCTTGGACCGAGATTCTTCGCCTTCGGCTCAGAATGACGATGAGGGCGGGAAGGCAGTACCGTAACGCTGACTTCATACTCATCGCCCGCAGGGCGATACCACAACCCTCAGTGGCTTTGCCGCTGTCAAACCTAAGAACCTTTGGGCCCGAAGGGCCCATCAAACTTAAGAACCTTCCCCTCTGAACCTTCTGAACCTTTTTTCCGTCCCTTTCTACACAACCCGCCGCCGATAGGCGGCCACAACCTTCGAGGCCAAAGGCCCCGTAAACCCTACCCGCCATCCGCGGGCCTATGACCAAAGGACCCTGATACTATGACTCCAAACTCCCGGGAGACGAAAGCCCGTCTTATGCTTTGGACCACCGCCCTTATCTGGGGCGGCGGTTTTGTGGCGGGGAAAATGGCTTTGACCGGCCTTTCTCCCTGGGGTGTGCTTTTCTGGCGCTTCGGTTTGGCAGCGCTTTTATTTCTTCCCTTCTTTTACCGGAGGATTCTCCGGCAATGGAAGGGCCTTTTTGTCTTTGCCCTCCTGTCGGGCCTTCTTCTGGCGCTGTCCCTGGCGGTGCAGCTCTGGGGGCTCAGCTATACCACCAGTGCCAGGCAGTCCTTTCTTTTCACCACCTACGTGGCGGAGGCGCCCTTTGTGAGCTGGGCGGTCCTGAAAAAACGGCCGCCGGCGAAAGCCTTTGCCGGCGGTTTCCTGGCTCTCTCGGGCATCGGGCTCATTGCAGGAAACGGGGCAGGGGATATCCGGCTGGGCGATTTCATCACCCTCGCTTCGTCGTTGCTCTTTACCCTGCAGATTGTGTTCGTCGGGAAATACATGAAAAAGGACATGGACATTTTCGTCTTCTCCTTCATCCAGTTCTCCGCCGCCGCCCTCCTGCCCCTCTTGCTCCTCTCTCTTCAGGGAGGGCCCTTTCTCCCCTCCGGCAGCGAATGTGTGGAAGGGGTGCTCTTCCTGGGCATATTGAACACCGCCGCCGCCTTCACATTGCAGAACGGCGCCCAGAAATACCTCCCTGACGTGACGGTGTCCCTTATCAGCAGCATGGAGTCGGTGTTCGGTTTCCTCTTCTCCTGCCTCTACTATGGAAATCCCGTGACCCCATCGTTTCTGGCAGGAGGGGCGCTCTGCTTTGCGGCCATAGTGGTGAATGGGGTGAGAAATAAGAAGATAGACGATAGAGGCTAAGTGGCTAGTGGCTAGTAGCTAGTGGCTGGGGAGCCCCGCCTCCCACTCGTCATCCTGAGTGAAACGAAGGATCTCGGTACACGCCGATAGTGAATCATCTCTTGATAAATACCAGTCGGCGGGGCGGTGCTTTCCTGTATTCCCGTAGGGGCCTGCCGCTGTCGCGGCAGAGGGGCGTATGGCATCCATCGGGCCTGTCGGCCCTCGGTGCCAAGGGTTGTGTTCGCTGTCGCTCAGGGGGCAATGGACACGCCCTGTGGGCGTGAGGGTTGACGGCCCTTCGGGCCGAGGGTTCTTAAGGGGCTAAAGTTTGACACGGCTAACGGTCAGTCGATCAAAAGGAAGGCCCTTTTATGGGCAGGCTATGGGCCAACTTCGACTGACTTGCACATTCTCTGCAGAATGTGCACAGCGTGAGGGTTGTGGTGGGCGGCTCCGCCGCCAGTTTATAAAAACCATACAACCGCCCTGGCGGGCGTTGGAAAAGGGGGAAAAGCCACCAGAGGTGGCTAATCACTGGCATGTTATTCATAACGTACGAAGCCAAAGAAAATCATAGAATAGCCTTCCCGCCGACCGGTATTTAATAGCATTTGTCTCATATTCGGCTTTTACCGAGATCCTTCGCTGTCGCTCAGGATGACGGTGGGAGGCGGGAAGGCAGTCCCGTAACGCTGACTTCATAAGCATAGCCGCCAAAGGCGGCTATCCATAACCCTCGCAGCCACAGGCTGCGTCAAACCTAAAAACCTTCGGGGCGAAAGCCCCGTCAAACTTAAGAACCTTTCGCGCCACCCTCTGCACCCGGGGCCCAAAGGTCCCGCCCCCTTTGGTGGCTGGCGCCACCACCTTTCCCCCTGTTCAGGGGGCACAATAGGGGAGAGGAATGAACCCTCTGCACCCGGGGCCGCGAAGCGGCCCCTTAAAAATATACTTGACATAATATATCCGGTGCATTATAATAGCCACAACTTAAGAAAAGCAAACCGTTGAAGCGGAGATAAAAATAATTCGTGCACTCACAGGGAGCCGGGGTATTGAGAAGCCGGCAGGACGCAGGTTATTAAATGGACCGCTGAGGGCGCGGTGAAAGGGGTTTCCTTAGTAGCCTGCGACGTAGGGCATACGTCAGTTGCCGGAGATATGTTGGTATCTCGCTAAGAGCAGGGGTCATACCCTGAAGCAAGGTGGCACCGCGGAGATTATCCGTCCTTGACAAGTATTTGTCAGGGACGGATTTTTTGTTGCCTCCCTGAAGGAGGAAATCATGGATTCTATCAGACGATGGCAGGAAACTGCAGGACTTTAATTTCTACTTTGTAAATATTGGAGCATATCAGTTTAGGAGGAATACAAAATGATTAAAGAAGCTATCCAGAAAATCGTCAGAAAGGGAGATCTCTCCTATAAAGAAGCCTATGATGTGATGAATGAAATTATGAACGGTGAAACCACGGCCACCCAGAACGCCGCATTCCTGGCTGCTCTTTCCACGAAGAGCACGAAGGCGGAGACCATTGATGAGATTTCCGGCTGCGCCGCTGCCATGAGGGAGCATGCTACACCGGTTCCCCATCCGGGCATGGAAGTTTTGGAAATCGTTGGTACCGGGGGAGACCGGTCCAACAGTTTCAACATTTCCACCACCGCCGCTTTCGTGGTCGCTGCCGGCGGCGTGAAGGTGGCCAAGCACGGCAACCGGGCCGCTTCCTCCAAGTGCGGCACCGCCGATGTGCAGGAAGCCCTGGGCGCTGACATTTCCCAGGATCCTAAGAAGGCTCTGGACATGCTGAAGAAGGTGGGCATATGCTTCCTCTTCGCCCAGAAGTACCACGCAGCCATGAAGTACGTAGGACCTATCAGAAAGGAACTGGGCTTCCGCACGGTGTTCAACATTCTGGGACCCCTGACGAACCCCGCCAATCCGGACTACTTCCTCCTGGGCGTGTACGATGCATACCTGGTGGAACCGGTGGCCAAGGTGCTTGACCGGCTGGGCGTGAAGAAGGCAGTGGTGGTTCACGGCATGGACTGCCTGGACGAAGTTTCCCCCAGCGCTCCCACCCTGGTATGCGAGCTGAAGAACGGATACTACCGCACCAGTGAAATCAAACCGGAGGACTTCGGCCTCATTCGCGGTAAGAAAGAAGAACTGGTGGGCGGCACGCCGGAAGAAAATGCGGAAATCACGAAGGGCATCCTTTCCGGAAAAATCCAGGGCACAAAGAGAAATGCGGTGCTTCTGAACGCCGGCCTTGCCCTCTATGCAGCAGGAGCGGTGAAGACCATGGCAGACGGCGTGAAGAAAGCGGCGGAGCTCATTGACAGCGGCGCTGCCTACAGGACCATGGAAAACTACATTAAAGTATCCAACGAATAAGGTGCACCATGATTCTTGACGATATTGCACAGGAAACAAGGCGCCGCATAGGGGAGCTCAAAAAAGAAGGGTACTATGATGAAATCCACCGGAAAATCAGGGATTTCATCCCGAAGAAAGACCACCTCTTCTACAAAAACCTTTCCCAGCCCGGTCTTTCCTTCATCTGCGAACTGAAAAAGGCGTCCCCCTCCAAAGGACTCATCAGCCCCGATTTCCCCTTTGAAAAGATTGCGGGGGAATACGAAAGGGCAGGGGCCTCCGCCATTTCCTGCCTCACAGAACCGAAATGGTTCAAAGGAGACATCGATTACCTTCGGAAAGTGGCGTCGGAAGTCACCATCCCGGTGCTCCGGAAGGATTTCATCATTGATGAATGCCAGATAGAAGAAGCGGCCCTGGCGGGAGCCTCCGCCGTCCTTCTCATCGCAGCTATCCTCAAAGATGAGGAAATCAAAGATTTCATGAAAAGGGCGAAGGACCTGGGACTGGACGTCCTCTCCGAAACCCATGATGAAATGGAAATGGAGCGTATGCTGAAAGCCGGTGCGAACATCGTGGGCGTGAACAACCGGGACCTTCGGGACTTCACCATCCACATGGAAACCACCGAAAGGCTGGCAAAGATGGTGCCAAAGGATGTGCTCCTTGTTTCCGAAAGCGGCATGACCGATGAAAAAGCGGTGCACCGCATGAGACAGGCCGGCGCCGACGCCGTGCTTATCGGAGAAATGCTTATGAGGGCGGAAGGCAGAAGCGGCCTTCTTCAGAAAATGATACAGGAAAATTCTTAAGAAAAGGATGGAATACACATGAAAACAAGATTTGGCGAATACGGCGGACAGTATGTTCCGGAAGTACTGATGAACGAAGTCAACAGAGTAGGCGAAGCCTTCGAAGAATGCAAAAAGGACAGGGAATTCCAGGATGAACTCCACCGTCTCTTTGTCAATTACACCGGCCGTCCCTCCATGCTCTACGAAGCGGAAAACATGGAAAAAGACCTGGGCGGCCCCCGCATCTTCCTGAAAAGAGAAGACCTGAACCACACCGGCGCCCACAAGATTAACAACTGCATCGGCCAGGCCCTTCTGGCAAAGCGCATGGGCAAGACCAGGATCATCGCCGAAACCGGCGCCGGCCAGCACGGCGTAGCAGCTGCCACCATTGCCGCCCTCTTCGGCATGGAATGCGAAGTCTTCATGGGTGAAATCGATACCGAAAGACAGGCACTGAACGTGTACCGCATGAAACTCCTGGGCGCCAAAGTCCACGTAGTGAAGACCGGCTCCCGGGTCCTCAAAGATGCCGTGAACGCTGCCATGCAGGAATGGAGCCGCCGCTGCGATGATACCCACTACATCATCGGATCCACCACAGGCCCCGCTCCCTTCCCGGAAATGGTCCGCTATTTCCAGAGCTGCATCGGCCGCGAAGCCAGAGCCCAGGTACTGGAACGGACCGGACGCCTTCCCACCAGAGTATATGCCTGCGTAGGCGGCGGCTCCAACGCAGCCGGCACCTTCTACCCCTTCATCCAGGATGCCGGCGTCTCCTTAATCGGCTGCGAAGCCGGCGGCAAAGGCATCGACACCCCCTACCATGCAGCCACCATCAGCAAAGGCTCCATGGGCGTATTCCACGGCATGAAATCCATCTTCTGCCAGGACGACGACGGCAACATAACCGAAGTATATTCCATTTCCGCAGGCCTCGACTATCCGGGAGTCAGCCCCGAACACGCCTACCTCCATGACATCGGCAGAGCCAGATATATCGCCATCACCGACGAAGAGGCGGTACAGGCCTTCGAATACCTGGCCAAAAAAGAAGGCATCATCTGCGCCATCGAATCGGCCCACGCAGTGGCAGGCGCACTGAAAGAAGCCAAAGACATGAACAAAGACGACATCGTCGTCATCACCCTTTCCGGCCGCGGCGACAAAGACGTAGCAGCCATTGCCCGCTACCGCGGAGAAAACCTGCACGACTAAGGAGGACACTATGAGCCATATTAACGAAGCATTCAAAAACGGTAAAGCATTAATCGCATTTCTGACAACCGGCGTCCCGTCCCTCGAAGACACCGTGAGATACGTACTGGACATGGAAAAAGCCGGTGCCACCCTCATCGAACTGGGCGTCCCCTTCTCCGACCCCATCGCCGACGGCCCGGTCATCATGGAAGCCGACGTGAAAGCCCTGGCAAACCACATCCACCTGCCCCAGGTCATGGAAACGGTGAAAGAAATCAGGAAACACACTCATATCCCCCTGGTCCTCCTCACCTACTACAACCCCGTCTTCCGCTATCCGGCGGACAGATTCTTTGAGGAAGCCAGAGAAATCGGCATCGACGGCGTCATCATCCCCGACCTTCCTCACGAAGAAGCAAAGGAAATCCGTCCCCTGGCCGATGAAAACGGCGTAGACATCATCCAGATGGTAGCCCCCACCTCCGAAGAACGCATCCGGGCCAACGTCAAAGACGCCACCGGCTTCGTCTACGTCGTCTCCTCCATGGGCGTCACCGGCATGCGCGGCGACATCAAGACCGACCTCAAAGACATCATCAAAGTCGTCAGAGAAACTACCGACACCCCCGTGGCCATAGGCTTCGGCATTCACACCCCCGAGCAGGCCAAAGAAATGGCAGCGCTTGCCGACGGCGTCATCACCGGCAGCGGCGTAGTGGATATTATCAACAAAGAAGGGGATAAGGCAGATAAAGACCTCATGGACTACATCGGAGGACTGAAAGAAGCTGTACGGTGAGACCGGGACCGGGGTCGAGACATGGTTCGGGAGCCCCGCCTTTCTTGCGCCCCCTTGAGGTGGCAAGGGAACTGGATTCGTAGGGGAGCAAAGCGACCTGAGAATCCAGTGACACGCTTCCCAGCGGGGTGGAGAGGGCCACGCAGTGGCGTGGGGGTGTTCTACGGTACATGGAGCAAGTGACTCCTACTTGCTCCCTAGTCCACTAGTACACTAGCTCACTGAAGAACCCCAAACGGCGGGGCGGCTGTATTCCCGTAGGGGGCCTGCCGCTTCGGCGCAGAGGGGCGTATGGCATCCATCGGGCCTTCGGCCCTCGGTGCCAAGGGTTGTATAGAAGGGTTGCATCGCTTCGCTCAGGGGGGGCGGTGGGTGCCCTTCAAAAAGAAGGGGCGCCATTATGATAAAACCTTAACAACCGGGCTTTCGGACGAGGAAAAAGCGGCCCCCTTTGGTGGCTTCGCCACCACCTTTCCCCCGCAAGCGGGGGCACAACAACCCGTGATTTACTTTATGCTACTTATGAGATAATTGCTTCACAGAGCTTTATTGTCCACTGTGCACATCCTGCATAGGATGTGCAAGTCGGGCGAAGTAAGGCGCCTAGCCTGCCCATAAAGGCGCTTTCCTTTTGCCGTCCGACCGATACAGCGGGGGGGGAAGGTGGTGCCGTAAGGCACCAAAAGGGGGAAAGCCACCAGAGGTGGCTAATCACAGGAGTGTTATTCATAACGTACGAAGCCAAAGAAAAGGCATAGAATAGCCTTCCCACCGACCGGTATTTAATAGCATTTGTCTCATATTCGGCTTTTATCGAGATCCTTCGCTGTCGCTCAGGATGACGGTGGGAGGCGGGAAGGCAATCCCGTAACGCTGACTTTATAAGCATTGCCCCAGGGCAATCCACCACCCTTTGAACCCTCTGAACCCTCACGCTCCAGGCGTGTCGCAGGGCAATCCTCAACCCTCGGGCCTTAGGTCCTTCAATCCTAAGAACCCTCCGGCCGTAAGGCCGGTCCATCTTAAGAACCTTTTCCCGCCCCTTCTACACAACCTGCCGCCGACAGGCGGCCATAACCTGCGGCGAAGCCGCGGCCCTTTTTATAACTGATACATCTATCCTGCTTATCAGACTATATGACCAGAGAGGCGAAAGGGCCTGGCGAAGAGCCTTTCCAAATCCTGCGGTGCACAATCCATGGAAGCGGGGAGGAAAGGAACGGAGCCTTCATGAATTTCACCCCTCCGGCGCGCCGAAAACTCCATAAAAACTCCTGAGGATGACCCATCCTGGTGGCAAATATGGCTATACCTGTCCTTCCCTGACGACACAGACATTCCGCTACGGCGGCTGCCTGCGGGCCGATTCATCGAAACAAAACGCCTGAGCCCTACCGCGCATCAACATGGGACGAATCAGGAGTTTTTACAGTGGAAAAGAGGCTATGAAGAAATATCAATCATTTCTTCATAGCCTTTTTTCGTGTATGGAAAGATGACGACGCAAAAACACGGATACAAATCCGTGCCAGACAGTATTGCGGGCCTCTGGGGAAGCGCTGATTCAATCATTGTCTGCTTTTATTCT
>ERZ791907.1320-NODE-1320-length-17266-cov-9.796525_pt1 | contig 17266 bp, 34 predicted proteins | sample MGYA00510145_ERZ791907 | MGnify/ENA primary metagenome ERZ791907 (study PRJEB30046, sample SAMN00792089) | human gut metagenome | study: EMG produced TPA metagenomics assembly of the A metagenome-wide association study of gut microbiota in type 2... | reverse complement strand
CACTTTTTGTGTGAGAGGAAAAAGAAAACTGAAAAAATATGGTCGATCTGCTGATGATGAAGGAATTACAGATGTAGGAGCGTTAGAGGTTATTAAGGGATGGCTGATATAAAGGGATAATTAAAGACAGAGGTAGCATTAAAGAATCAAATGATGTAATAAGTTTGTGTAAACCTTCAAGCTGATGTAAGATAAAATTACTCAGTTTGGAGGTTATTTTTATGGCAGGAAGCAATGCCAGACTGGAAGTATCAGGCGCAGGAAAGACAGAGGCTGGACTGGTACAATATAATGAGGAAGTCAACAAGCTGGGAGATGATCTGAGGGAACTGTATGAAACCATCCGTGTGAACGTGGATGAAGAAGAGCAGTGGAAAGTATTTGACTTTGTAGAAGATTTTTTTATGGAAGAACTGGAAATCGGAGATTATATCAATGATATTAACAGTTACCATTTACATATGTTTGACAAACATGATGTGACAACAAAGAAGTTGGATGTTATAGTAGAAAAAGCAGGGAAAGTGGATGCAGTCGTATTGGGAAAATATGGGGATGGTGGTCCGACGGCATATACAAGCGTTGCCAAAGATATGGATGCGCAATATTTCCAACTTGATAATTGGGATGAGCTTGCAGCTCGTTATTCTGATGATGAGATTTGGAAAATTAATGAAAAGTTTCTGGATATCCAGACAAGTTCTGGGAGAGAAATATACTTATCGCATAATCCAGAAGAATATTTAGGTAAAGAGCAATTTTATTCTAGAGAACTCCAATATCTGCTAGATAATGGTTATAAGTTTGTTGATGAAGGGGGAATTTGGCATGCGGTTAGATAGTAGTTTTTATAATAAATATGTTGAGCTGTTTGACTCATATATGTGTAAAATATTTGGTACAGATATCGAAAAAACAGAAGCAATATGCAGTTTTGAAAACAGAGGTTTTTTTAGATTAGAATACAAGTATTATCCTCATAATTATAGAATTGTGATAGAAAATGATATAACACTATTTGATATATCAATTTTTGATGATGAACAAGCATCTAATTCTTTGCAGCGAATTTGTAAATTTAAAAATCATCTGAGTACAGAATGTATTGAAGAAGCAATTAATTTGCTAAAGTCTGTTTTGTTAAAAAATGAATTTAATTTTTATTTTCATAAAGATGGTAAGTTATACAAGAAGAATGCTGAAGGTATAAAAAGGGTCAAAGACATAAAGGAGTTATTGAATGAACGAGAAAAGCGTTGTAAGTAAATATTTGGAATATAGAGAAAATGTACTGAAGTATACAAATATTGATATGAATTTGGAATTAGAAAATGATGAGCAAGTTTTAAAGAGTATGCAATTAGTGGATGATTATTCATATTATGAAAGTTCCAATGTCAGAGCCTATTTGAAAACTGGTACACCGAATAATAAATAACTGACACCTTGACTTGGCTGATTTTTCATCTGCTGCGTTGTCGTCAATCGACGTAGCCACCGCTACGCCTCATTCCTCCGCCTTGCATATGAAGTAATCATCCGGCGTCAATGTATCAGAAACTTATTATTCGATGTACCAGAAGAGGGGGATATTTTCAAGAACTAACAAATAAATCTCGGGAAGAGAGATTTTTAAATATGTTAATGGAAAATGTGTTTATTACGATTTCCAAAAAGATGAGGGACCAGCTGTCATGAGCCAGATGATGAAGATGGTGGATTTAATCTGTTAAATACACCAGATGAATTGTATGTTTCACCTAGTCAATTTTGGAATGAATATAATAAACCATGGCTAGATAATGCCATTGAAAAAAATGATATATTTAAAATAGCTACAGAACCTACGTGGGATAATTGACCCGTGTAAATATGTTTACAGGAAAAACAGAACTTACTGGTTTTGGTAGAGAGTATACATATTTGAAGAAGTATGGATATTATTTTGATACTGTTACTAAAACAATGGTTAAGTAGGGAAAAAAAACATGGATAATTTATGGACAAATATTAATGATAATATACCAATGTATATGAACAAAATATGTAAGGAATATAATTTGGTGTGTGTAAAAATATCTCCGTTAAAAACAGCTATGATTGGAGATGAATTTGCAATTATGATTGCAATAGACAGATTTGATATAGAAATATATTATTTGTATAAAAGGGATCCGGATATGGGAAAATATCCCTGCGGAAGTTTTTTTGCACAAGCATATGATAGTCAAGATAGAGAAGATTTATTGAGTGGAGAAGGGGCAGATATATATATATCAAAAATTGTCTGCTGATGAAAAGGAGGTATTTGATGATGGCTGGGTTTTGGATACAAAATCATTGCCATAGAAAGAAGAAAATATGAATAAATATGAAATATTAGAAGGAAAGTTGACTGCTATAAATGCATATATTGATACTATGTGCTTAGAAAGTAATGCTACAATGGAATATTTGAAACAGTATAAGGAATATGTAAATGAATTAATTATTGCTATTCAAAATAGAACAATAAGAAATTCAAATGGTGCTGTGATGGGACTTCTTAGAGGTGTTTCAGATTATGATGAACTTTGTGCCGATGATACTTTTTGGCAATTAGTAACAGATGCAGATAATTATTATTGTAATGAGTGTCAATCATTTTAATTATGTTTCCACATAAGGACAACCACTACAAAAATTTTCAGTCTTTAAATTAATCGTAATAGCTGTCGTCGAAAGGGATGTATCCATGGGGATTAATTTAAAGATAAGCAGATGTAACAGTCGGCTTTGGGAAGTGTATTCATTTTTCGGGGTAGGAGCATCGGCTTGGATAATTATAAGTGGGATGCTGGAACTATGACAATGAAACCACGATATTAAAGGAGACCAACAATGAATGTAGATGAATTATATGATTCCTTTTGGCTAAAATGTGATTTGGATGACCAGTATGGAAGATTTGGAGCGGGCTTGGAAATAGGAAAGCTTCATGTCTATTAATTAATCATTCATTGGTTTTCTTGCACTGATCATCCGGTGCAGGATATATACAGCCTTAAAGGAGAATTAAGTGTGGATAAAAACGAATTAATTTCTAGTATGTTATCATTTAAAGATAACATAGGCATGTGGAAAATAGTATTAAATCAAATTACAGATGCAGATTTTGTTATAGGATATGGTTTTGATAATAATGAAAAATTATGGAAGGTTTATCAAAATAATGAAAGAGGAATGAAGGCAGAATGGACGTTTGAGAATGAGGAAGAGGCATTAGAGAAATTATATAAAAAAGTAAAATTTCAGTACAAAATAATAAATTAAATAACTGGGCAAATTATAGACTTAAAGGTGGAGTTGAAGCATTACCAGAAGGTCTGCAAATTAAGTAGAATGGAGATAAGAATCATGGTAAAAGAAAATAAAGTATCTTTATGGTTGGGATTTTATGAAAATGCTGATGATTTTAAGAATTACATAAAGGTATCGTATGACGAGGATGGCAATTATATTCCTTCAAACTTTCAAGAAAGCTATGCAATTAAAAGCTATGATTTAGATGCAATAGAAAGTGATTGGATTTCAGAAAGATGTTCAGATGTGGAGTCGCTTTTAGTGGGATTTTCAGGAGATTATGAAATCATACCTCAATTTAAAAAAATGCTGGAGCATAAAAATATTCAAAATTATAATAGCATTGTTCTTTTATATAATTTTGAGTATACAGGTGTTGATTATGTTGATGAGAAATTGGAGTATATCGGATGCGCAGATGTTACATTATAATACATGAAGATATATAACAAATTTGTAATATTTCCCGGGAGTGTCCCAAAGTTTGTGTAAACCTCAAAACTGATGTAAGATAAAATTACTCAGTTTTGAGGTTATTTTTATAGAAAGAAGAAAAGACAGCCCACAAAAAGCAGCAATGAGACAAATGATGAATGATGCGTAACTATCTGAAAATAATGATATCAGCATCAAAGACGGGCATGGAGTAGTGAAGACTTTGACAGTAGTATGTTAGAAATAATAAGTAAATTATTTGGAAAGTAGGTGAAGTAATGGAAAGGATAACACAAATTATAAATGATTGGGATCCTATTGGATTTTTCCCAATGGCTCCTAAAGATGAATATATTAATGAAATAAAAAAGATAAATGAATTTGTTAGCTCTAATTGCAATTTACAAGCTTGTACATTGGCGCAAGAAATAAATAAAATATTTGTAGAAACATTTGGAACGGATGTTTATGATGAAAATTTGGAACAATGTACAATAGTTGCAAAAAAAATATTAAGGGTGGAGATGTAAATTATCTTAAATTCTTAATGAAACAAAAGTGTGGAAATTCCAATGATAATTCTAAGCACACATGTTACGATGACACCAAACAGGGGCATGAAAAATTTTTATAATACCAAAGTAGACGGGGTAAAAGTGTTCAGGTATTCGGATGAGACAGCCGAAGCAGTGGCATCCGGAGAAAAGCTGTTAAAGGAAAGCGGGACAATATACGAATCATTTGCCGATATGATGTCACCGGAGGATGCAAAAAGATATTTAGATTTTCTGGAGAATGGTAAAAAGACTATTCGATGGTATGATTCTGAGGGTAAAGCATATAGAGATGTTGATATGAGTGACCATGGAAATTCCAAAGAACATCCAGAAGTCCCACATGAACATACATGGGAATATAACAATGGAAAACCAAAAAGAAATTAAGGAGAAGAGATGAAAGGTTGTATAATAAAAAATGATGAGATTTCTATAAAAGATATTTGCAATATTATGGGAGATGTGGACAACTATAATTGGCTTATTACAAATATTGAATGTTATCCAAGTGACGAAGAGATAGTAAAAATTTTGGATAATGAATACTGTTGGATTGAAGGAAGAAGCTTGTTAGATTTACTAGCTAAAGAGGAGTTCCAATGGATATGGGGGGTCTTCTCTGCTTTCCCTAAAGAAATAAGACTTGAAGAAGTATTAAAATATGATTATCCGTATGCTGATGGATATAAAGGATTTTGGGAAAATCCAATAGCATTGCAACATCCATTAGCAGTTTCAGAAATTGTGGTTTGGGATGGTTCATTAATATTAGTAATATCGAAAAAGAGTGAAGTTGTTAATGCTCTTATCGAAAACAATATATTTGCACAGGATTTAGAAAAATATAATATGGAATAATTTTAATTATGGTTATACTTTCAGACATCTAATAGCATCACTACAACCCATGCATATCTATTAATTAACCATCATGGTTGCCCAAAAGCAATTAAGTATCCATGGTGTTATAAATGACACTAAAACTTTGTTGAGTTAGGCATACTAACTATCTGAAAAATAATGATATCAGCATCAAAGAAACCGATAACAGTAGAAACGGTCATTCCAGAAAAAACATGCACACCAGTTATGGAGATATGGATGTAGCTATCCCAAAAGATCACAATGGTAACTATGAGCCTTAATTTCATATGCATGAATTATACGATATTAATATTTCTGGCAGCAATGTTGAAAGTGCATTAGGATATAATCAATCGAATGCAGATGATTTATTGAGACAAATATATGAGAAATTACCGAGTAGTGAGGCTGTAGTAGGAAAAATGGATTAGTATGGTTAGAGGCGCAGGAAAGACAGAGGATGGACTGGTACAATATAATGAGGAAGTCAACAAGCTGGGAGATGATCTGAGGGAACTGTATGAAACCATCCGTGTGAACGTGGATGAAGAAGAGCAGTGGAAAGTATTTGAAGTTGTTGAACCAATCAATGTGAAGGCTGGTGAAATAGCACCATGGTTTGATGAATCAGGTGGAGGGATACAATATTTATTACCTAATACGGTAGATGAATTACTGGATGCAGGCATATTAAGGAGGATTAAGTAATGACAATAATAGAATTAGAACGTGAACTACTACAACTGGGAATATCGGATGATTTGTATTCTATAATGACGGGTGGATTGCCTAATGAAAAACTATGTATCGTAAAAGAGGATAAATGGCAGGTTTATTATAGTGAACGAGGAAATAAGAGTGGATTAAAAATATTTGAAACAGAAACTGAAGCTTGTGAATATTTTTTAGGTGAAATAAAAAGATATGCAACTAAATAGTTTTAATTAGGGATATACTTTCGGACATTCAACAACCTACAACTCCTACACGTCTATTAATTAACCATCATGGTTGTTGCGAAGCAATTAAGAATCCATGGTATTGATGCTTCAGCACCTGCGGGCAGTAATGCCGCAAATGGATGGGTTGTTCGTGTTCAACAAGGGAAAAAATATTTGTCCCCTATTTCAATGGAATTTCAACCGCCTGGTATTACTAAGATTGATAGTCCATATTATAGTGAAGAATTAGCTAATAGTACTCATATACCTATTCAAAGTCCTAAATAAAGAAGGAGAATATTTATGAATGAAAATTGTAAGAAATACGATGATATGAGCGATGTATTTGAATATGGAAATATATCGGATGATGAAATTGTAAAATTGTGCAATCAAATATTATTAGAAAGTAAAGATGAAAAAAATGATATAATACTTGAAACAATGTATCATGCTGTTTTTACGGCTGCAAATTATCGGAATATTGCGGATAAAACAGAAATTGACAGCATTTTAGACTACATCGATTACTTTAATGAAGAAATATCAGATTATATTATTTCGATTTTGGCTTTTACAGGAAGGCGAAAATATATAAATATAATAAAAAGTATTGGAGAAAAATATGGGGATTTAGATATTAGTGAAGCAATTGGAGAGTTAGAGAGTAGATGTAAGAGTTCGGAATGATTTTATGCACATCATCTAATTAATGCATCATGGCTGTCTGGCAAGGAAAGGATTGACAAGTGCCGAGCTGGCAGGAGTGGAAAAGGCAGATGGAACATGGCATCATCATGAAGATGGAGTGACATTGCAAGAGGTAGAAACGATATTGCACGATAGATTTAGACATAGGGGTGGAATATCAAACTTAAAAAAGAAATAGGAGAAAGAATATGTTTAAAAAATTTGATGGAATAATTGTTGATGAGGTAATATGCTATGAAGAAACTGTAAAAATGAAATTACCTAAAGACTATAAAGAATTTTTATTGGATACGAATGGGGGTCAGTTTATTGATGAAATTCATATGTTTTGGGTCGATGAATTAAAGGAAAATATAGGAATAGATGTTTTGTTTGGTTTTAATCAGGTAAGAAGTTTATGCTTAAATAGTTGGTACAATGAATATGGAGAGGAATTGCCAGAAGAAACAATTATTATTGGAAATTCAATAAATGCTGGATTGATTCTTTTGATATGGCAAGATGATTGGAAAGGAGTTTTCTTATGGGATCATTGTTTGGAATTAGAACAATCTACAGAGGAAGATTGTTTATATAGAATTAGTGATAACTTCGATTTATTTTTTAATTCATTACAGATTTCAGCATAGAAATTTTGACTATAGTTTTGCGTTAAGATTTATGTTGATTGTGATTTAGTACAAGAATATTTAAAATTGAATATTGTTTTTTCAAAGACTTAAAACGCATTGTTTTAATGGCTCTTGTTGCTGTGAAGACAATGCGTTTTTTCTATGATAATTTTCAGAATCTTTTTCAGACTGCTGATATCGGTCTGCTTCTTGCGAATATTGTGCCCGAAGACTGCCTTTTTGTCATCATAATGAGGAAGTCAACAAGCTGGGAGATGATCTGAGGGAATTGTATGAAACCATCCGTGTGAACGTGGATGAAGAAGAGCAGTGGAAAGTATTTGACTTTGTAGAAGATTTTTTTATGGAAGAACTGGAAATCGGAGATTATATCAATGATATTAACAGTTACCATTTACATATGTTTGACAAACATGATGTGACAACAAAGAAGTTGGATGTTATAGTAGAAAAAGCAGGGAAAGTGGATGCAAACTACGCGGCACAGATAGAAGGGTACTGCAGCCTGCTTGGAGAATACGGGAAAAAATTTGAGACTGTATGTGCCATGCTTGCGCTTGATCTTATCGGGGTAAAAGTGTTCAGGTATTCGGATGAGACAGCCGAAGCAGTGGCATCCGGAGAAAAGCTGTTAAAGGAAAGCGGGACAATATATGAATCATTTGCCGATATGATGTCACCAGATGATGCAGCAAAGTATCTGGATTTTCTGGCGAATGGAAGCAGAGAAGGATTGACAAGTGCCGAGCTGGCAGGAGTGGAAAAGGCAGATGCCTTGCTGGTATCCCGGAAAGTTGGATATGAGGATGTATGGGATTTAAGGAATGCGGGTGATTTAATGAAAAAAGAAACACTGGAAAAGTTAAAAGAATTTAATATCTCAGATTGTCAAGAATGCTTGTTAGGCGAAAAGTATGTGAACTTTGAAGAGTATTTGAATCATACGGTATGTGGAGAAGGAATGGTTGGAGAAAACAACTATCTCTTGCTTTGGGAGAAAAATGAGATTGAAGAATTGAATGATGACTATGAAACACAAGCATTTTTGAACAATATAATACTCATTGGTTCCGATGGTGGAGATATGGCATATGGCATAGATATAAGAGGTAAATATATCGAAGTTCCTTTTATTGGAATGGACGATGAGGAAGTAAAAGTCATTGCAGAAGATTTTGATGGTTTTATAGATTATGTATGGAACAGAAAATAATATATAAGCAAGATATATAAAACAGAAGTTAGAAAATGATATAAACTAAAATGTAACAATTTCGTAACATTCCCCTTGTCGATCTAAAATCTACATGTTACAATGGCATTCATTAGTGGGTATAAGGGGGAAAAAGATTTCATAACTAAATTAAAACACAGTATCAGCGGTATTCCAAGACCTAAAAAGTTTCGAAATACCGCTGATTTTTTGCCCGTTTTTATAAGTCGGGTAACTGCAACAGTAAGGAAAAACAGCATTGCAACCCCATTCGGAAAGCAACAACGGTATAAGTAGCTTCCTGTGCATGGATTGCATCTATCCACTGCATTATGACATTTTGCTGTTCATCAGATAAATCAAGTTTTTCATATTCTGCATTCAGTTCATTTTCAAGCATTGTGGAATTGAGGTAATTAGTATCCTGTTTTGCATTTTGGCAAGAGCAGTGGAAAGTATTTGACTTTGTAGAAGATTTTTTTTGGAAGAACTGGAAATTGGAGATTATATCAATGATATTAACAGTTACCATTTACATATGTTTGATAAACATGATGTGACAACAAAGAAGTTGGATGTTATAGTAGAAAAAGCAGGGAAAGTGGATGCAAACTACGCGGCACAGATAGAAGGGTACTGCAGCCTGCTTGGAGAATACGGGAAAAAATTTGAGACTGTATGTGCCATGCTTGCGCTTGATCTTATCAGGGTAATACCGGTGATCGGTGCATTAAAATATTTGGACGAAATAGGAACACTGTTCAAAAATGCAGATAAAGTCAGTGTGGTGGCGAGAAGTACAGATGGTGCCGGTGTGCTGGCAAAGCATGCAGATGAGGCAGCAGCATGGCTGCACGGGGTAAAAGGCAGATGCATTGCTGGTATCCCGGAAGGTTGAATATGAGGATGTATGGGATTTAAGGAATGTGGGTGATTTGCTGGAGAGTGGTAGTAAGGGTGGTACATTAGCTAAAGGATTAATTGGACATGACTTTGAGGATTATTTATCCAAGATTATTGGAGGAGAATCCTAACAAACTGACCAAGTTTAAGTCTGATATGGGTGACAGATTGAGAATAGCCACTGAAAATAGTGCAACATATGAAATATTTTCAAATACACCAATACCAGAATCAATAAAACAATGGCTTACCAAAAAAGGAATAACATTTACAGAATTATTAGATTAAAGGAGCATGTGAATGGAAGCATTAATGACATTAGATTGTAGCAATTATTCAGAAAACATAGTAGAGGTTTTAAAGATATTCCAACAAATAGGATGGTATATTTATAATCCACAAGGGAAGGTCGAATATCTGCCAATTGATGATGACGATGAGTATGATTGGCAATGTGACGAGAAAACTGAAAGTGAATTATATGATATTATTTCTAAAAAGACTGCTAGCAAAGAACAGATAGGTGTAAATTTATTTTATTGCAATGGTGCTGAAGGGATTTCTTTAATGGCATGTGATACCAGTCAAATTATATTGAGCATAACAATAAATCGTAAGACTGTTAAGGGAAAGTATACAGATATGGCTTGGTATTTGCAGAACATTATATACAAGTTCTTGGATATTGATGTGAGGCTATTATCCTATAAAATCGAAGAGTATGAAGATTAATCTGGGAAATTCTCACAACATAATAAAAAGATTCCTTTTATAACTGAATAAAACACAGTATCAGCGGTATTCCAAGACCTTAAAAACGTCATGAAACACCGCTGATTTTTTTGTTATTATAAATCTGTCAACTGCATCAGTAAGGAAAACAGTATTGCATACTCATCCGAAAAACGACAACTGTATAAGCAGCTTCATGACAACAAAGAAGTTTGATGCTATAGTAGAAATAGCAGGGAAAGTGGATGCAAACTACGCAGCACAGATAGAAGGATACTGCAGCCTGCTTGGAGAATATGGGAAAAAATTTGAGGCTGTATGTGCCATGCTTGCACTTGATCTTATCGGGGTAAAGGTCTTCAGGTATTCGGATGAGACAGCCGAAGCAGTGGCATCCGGAGAAAAGCTGTTAAAGGAAAGCGGGACAATATACGAATCATTTGCCGATATGATGTCACCGGAGGATGCAAAAAGATATTTGGATTTTCTGGAGAATGGAAGCAGAGAAGGATTGACAAGTGCCGAGCTGGCAGATGCCTTGCTGGTATCGCAGAAAGTTGAATATGAGGATGTATGGGATTTAAGGAATGCAGGTGATGTGCTGGAGAGTGGTAAATATTCTGTTTTTGGAGAAATGTCAGAAGTAGATAGTGTGAGGTATAGGGATTGGAATTATGAAAAAATACATGAAATTTCTATATATAATCCCAACGCTGATAGTATGACATTAGGTAAATATTTTGATGGAACGATTGAATCGGGTTCATATATTGCAAGAGCTGAACTGACTGGTGATACATATTTTAGCTTAGGTACTCAGTGGAATGATATAACACAAGCATATGGATTATCAGATAAGGAAATGTTTAATTTATTTAACACCAGAGCTTTAGATGACGCAGTTATGCAAGGGAAAAAATGGGAGACAAAGTGGATAAATTTTGTATTTTTAATGTAAATGATGATGTTAATCATAGAGCATTCAGTATAGATTTTGAAGCATATAATTACTTTGTTATAAGATTAAACTATGACAAGGGAAGATTTGGATGCAATATTATATTTGGTGAAAAATTGATTGCATTGAATAATTCGCAAGAATGGTGGGATGAAGCAGATTTTGATGTTTTTTTTATGGAATTACAAAAAGAGTTAGAATTGCGTATTCCAGATAAATATTTACAAGCACATGGCTGGTTATAATCTTAATTATGTCTCTGTATAAAGACACCCATTGCCTAAAAATAAACCACGGTCTTTAAGTAATTGAAGAAGTTGATGTAATTTGTAAAACTTAATTTGAAGACGTTAGGGTGAATTTTGCTATCTGGGGGCATATAAGAATATCTGAAATAGAAACGGAATATTGTTTTAACAAAGACTTAGAACGCATTGTTTTCATGGCACTTTGTGTTGCGGAGACAATGCATTTTCTTTATCCAATGACAATTTCATAAGGTGGTATTACAGACACAAAAATTGGTCTAAAAACGGTAAGCTTATTGAAGATTTTTGACTATAGAAATAGTTGCAAGAGGAGCATATCCTAAAATTCCAAGTGATGTACCACTAGAGATTAGTATAGTTGGTCCGCAGGAGGCATGGGGAACATTGGGAGGGGATGCACAATATGCGATTAAAGAGGTATTACTAGATGATGATTGGTTTGCAGATATACATGATTTAAAATAGTAGAAAGGAAAACATTATAATGAAACAATTAGATAACAGATCGATAGAGACAAATGGTGAAATAATTAAATTTGATATTGCTATTAGGCAAATAGTAGAATATAAAGATTTTTTTGTTATATTACTACGGGAAAAAAGGGAAGTACCTAATAATATAATAGCATATGATTATTATGGAAAAGAAATATGGAAAATAAACGATATAGTTCAGGCAAAAATCCCAAGGGGATATGATGAAATAGAAAAAAAATTAGATAGTATTTTAATTGCGCATTATGAACTTGGAATTATTTTTGAAATAGATGTATATAAAAGACAAATAATTCAAAAAAAATATTTAAGATAAGCAGAGTGATTAGAGACACATAAATGCGAAGGAATCTGGTTGAACTGTGAAGGATATGCAGTAGGAACCTATGCAGGAAACTATTCCCGGTGTAAATGTCATTACAGCAGTTAAGATTCTTGCAATCCAGATGGTGCAGCTATCTTCAAAAGGCACACCAAGAAATCCAGTAGTGCGAGCCTGCTACGAGAAGCGTAAGGCAGAGGGAAAAACCAGCCAGCAGGCACTGATTTGTATTTCCAGACGATTAATCAGTATCATTTATGGAATGTTAAAAAACGGTACGGAGTACCGTATGCCAGTCATGGAAAATGCTGGCGAAAATGTGTAGTGAAAATGGCAAATATATGGTAGAATTTCAAGCAGATGCAAGAGTCGGCTTTGGAAAGTGTATTCATTTTTCGGGGTAGGAACACGATTGAGAACTGGAGAAGTTAATCCTCTGTTTGGATTTGAAAATGTTATTGAAGCAGGACTGGTTGGAGCAGGCAGTAATGTGTATAGCAGCATAAGAGAAACAATGGAAGAAAAGAAAGGCAAATGTCAATATAAATAGCTTTAGGAAGGAAAGGATATGGACAATAAAACAAATAGAGGAAAACTGGTCAGAAAATACATAGGAGAGGAAATAGAAAAATTTAAGTTTGAATATAAAGGATATCAAAATGACAGTTGGAAATATGAACGTAAATTCAAAGGAGTAATTCAGACAATCTCTATCTATCCATATCGTTTTGACCAGAGGATGATAACCTTTGAACTGTATACAGATGTGAAAAACTCAGCGTATGCCAGTGAAATGGGAACCAACGTTATACAGGCTGGCATGATAGAGGACATAACTACTAACAGTGAGATGCGGGGATATTGGAAATACGATACAGAGGACGAGCTGATTGAAGTTCTGAATGATATGAAGGACGTCCTCATGAAAAAGGGTATGAGAATATTAGTTCAATTAAGCAAGGGAGAGGAAGAAACGGATACAGCAGAAATGTATCATGAATTATATTTTAATCATGACGAATTATGCGAAAAATTCATAAAAAAAACAGGAATCAAAGCGACAGGTTTTGATGAAAAAAATATAAATAACTGGTTTGAAGTAATTGAAGAAAGAGTAGCAGTTTTGAAAAAGCAAAGTTATGAACAGTCAAAATGGGAACTTGTGGAGATGGCAGCTTTTTTGGGAAATCAGTTGGTAAAATATTTAGATGGAGAATGGTATCATTTTGTATCAAAGGATCATGAGAGCTGCTCGATTATAAATTGTAATACAGCATATAGCTGTACAAATTGTCTTAAGGTTTTGGTTGGTGGTTATACGAAAAATGGTATGGATTGGGTAAAAGAAATTTTTTTGGAAAGATGTAAAAAGAAAATTGTAAAGAACAGTTACAATATTTCAAAAATGTGATTGCAATATAATATTGGTAATCTTAAGGATGCCGTGGATATTGATGGTCATGTAAATCGATTGGGGCAATAAGTATAGCAGTAGCAGGAGTGGCTTCTATTTGTATCCCAGGAGTTGGAACAGTAGTAGGCGGTGCAATATTAGGTGCTGGGTTAGATGCAGCAATTCAATATGGGGATAACGGAAAAGTAGATGTTAAACAAGTTATGATTTCTGGAGTAGTAGGGGCTATTTCAAGTGTTATTCCGGTTGCAGGAGCAAAAGTAGGTGCAAAAGTTTTAATTGCAACTAGTAGTAGGGTATTGTCAGTAAGTGCAAAGATAGGAACAGAAATAATAGTAAATAGCGCATTGGCTGCATCAAGTAGTTTTGTAAGCGATAAGTGGACTAAACCTGAAATGAGTAATGAGGAGATAATGGAGGATGTAGAAAGGAGTGCTTGGTTAGGTGGAATTATAGGAGGTATTACGTCGGGAGTTAATAATTGGATTGGACCAATGATAAGTAAGAAATTATATTGTAATCAGGTAGGATATGAGTATGCAAACATGGGAAAATTAAGTAATAATATAGGACTAAATTCTGATCATAATATAAATGGAACATATTTATCAAATGGTATTAGAGAAATGATATTAAAAGAAAGTAGAAGTGAATTGGGAAAACAAATTTGTACACAAATAATTTTTGACGGAATTGTTGAAACAAATAGTGCATGGTGGACATATGTTTTTACAAATACACTGGGAGAGTATAAGAAACGATGCAGTTTATAATATCAGATTTATTTATAGGCATTGTTCTGGCAGCGGTCATGTATGGGGTTAATGCATGGAGTATCACGATGGAGGATGGTGTCAGACAAAATAAAGGGATTCTATTAAAGAATAAGTTTGTCAAAAGAATATTGTGGCTGCCGGATGAGGCTAAAAGAATAGACAGACTGGTCTTGGCACTGGATGCTGGCTGGGTTTTGTATGTCCTATATGGCTTGTTATACTATCATACTGAGATTTTTCCAATCAAAATTTCCTATTTGAAAATAGGATTTATTTTTCTGTGGGTAGAATTGGCGACAATCTGTTATATAGGTATTTGTATACAAAAAGAAACTGTGCATCATGCAAAGCACAGAGAATATTTTGATTTTATTGAAAAAGAAGAATGGATGGAAGTTGACCAGGTTCGCTATCGGTGTATTTATACCCGGTCAAAAAAGAAAGAACCATTAAAGGGCGTGATCGTCTTTTACCCAAGCTCGTATTCTTTACTGCAAAGCAGTGACGGTTATTATTATGTGCTCGCACATGAAGCGGGAAAAGATGTCATGAAGCAGATGGCCAATGTGGGGGCATACGAAGAACTTTCAGACTGTTTTGTGCGCAGTGGGTATGCAACCATGTGTATGGAGTTGGAACGCGGGGAAAATATAAGGGAAAAGGCTGGAAGTTTAAAGATTGAAGATTTGGCAGATCAAATAGAAGCGTTTGCACAAAAACACTTTCCGGATACTGAAATTATACTTTTTCTTCACGGACCATGCAATCGATTACTTGATACACTGTGCCACAATATGTCAGTTGGAAAAGTGATTTCCATGTGCGGTGCGGCTATGAGTTGTGAATCTCAATTGGAACAGTTGAATTTGTGGACACATAATAAAAAACGCAATCATTTTGAAGAAATCATAAAGTATAATAATTCCATGGTTTTTCAAGAAGATATGAAAGGAAAAACGTTGGAAGAATACATAAAAGAAATCAAAACAATCTCCAAAAATATTCCAATTTTTATAGGAAGTGTGGAGCAGGATCCTTATACTTCTGCTGAAAATGTGAAAAAAATTGAAATGGATAATTTAGAATATGTATCCTGTCATTATTTTGAAAATACGGATTTTACATTGAGAACCTGTTGCGTAAACAGGAAAGTACCGTATGATGGACGTCCTGTACAAGAAATTTTGACAGGAAACGCTGAACTAAATGCCACTATACCAGAAACAATATTGGATTGGTTAGAAAGTAAATGTGTGTGATATTGATTTAAAAGGCTATGACTGATTATCTTTTCCTCAGTTTTTTATAGATGTTTTAAGTTAGTGAAAATGTCAATTGATGTTATCATCATCAGAATTCTAACAGTTGAAAAAGAAGTCGTAAAAATTTCTAGACTGTTGAGACCAGCTATGGGAAGTCAAGGGAAATAATTCAATGTAATACTAAAGATGCAGCAGCTGATGAATTAGCTAAAAGAATTGGAGGTCAATCGAGATCTGCTTTTGCGGATGATCCAATTCAGCGTGAATTTGATGTGATTTCAGATCAATATATTGCACAAGCTAAACCACCATTAAAATGTGTTAATAAAACGGTTAGAACACAGATGAAAGCGACTTTTGAAGCAGCAAAAAAATACGAAAGAAAAGTTTATTATCAATTTGAGGGAATTCCGAGTCAGGAAGTACTTGATAAATTATACGAGCATAGCGAGAGATATGGGGTTGAGGTAATAATAGATACTGAACCTTTGGGAATTTTAAATTAGAAAAGAAAGAGGATTACTATGGTAACGATTTATGCGTGGTTAGAGATAAGAGCTACATATTTGGATGAAGATTTACATCCAGAAATAGATGAAAAAAAAGTATTTGATGACATTGATAATTTAATCAAGAAGTTAAAATACAATGAATTAAAAGTAATAGAAAAAAATTATTCGCGTTTTGTTCAGTTTAGTGTGATGGAAAACCATAAGACAGAAAGAACAGAAGAGATGATTAGTATGTATGAGAACATTACTAAGATTGCCACGGGTAGTTATGGCTTGCTGTATTATTTGGATGATGAAGAAGAAGTATATAGTGATGAATTTAGGGTTCTAGTATCTAAGAAAGGTAAGTGTGAATGGAAAAGAGATGAAAATTTTAGTCCATGTAGCATTATGATAGAGGAGTTTGATTAATCTTTACACATGCAAACTAAGCCTCCCCACGGGCAGGCTTAAATCCTAGTCTCACTACCAGACATTTAACAGAACTTCTTAGGTTCATAAGGTTTACTATCCCGTAACACGGCATAAATTACGGTGGTAAGCTTTCTTGCCACGGCTCCTGTGGCAGTTAAGTGATGTTTACCTTGGTCACGTTTCTTTTTGTAATATGCATTCAACGGGCTATTGTGAAAAGAGCAGGTGGTAGCCGCAAGAAAAATGGCATGTCTTAAGTAAGGTGAACCACGTTTTGACATATGGTTATGTGTGCTGTTAAATTCACCCGACTGACGTACAGTTGGATCAATGCCAGCAAAGGCAACTAATGCAGAGGAATTTTTAAATCTGCTTATATCACCGATTTCAGCAAGAATAGTAGCAGCACCAATTATGCCTATTCCCGGGATTGTATGTAAGTAACAATCAAACTGCTCATAGTATTTCATGATTTCAATATCAAGAGCTTCAATCTGCTTATCAAGAAAATTCA
>ERZ791907.1289-NODE-1289-length-17592-cov-20.392484_pt1 | contig 17592 bp, 16 predicted proteins | sample MGYA00510145_ERZ791907 | MGnify/ENA primary metagenome ERZ791907 (study PRJEB30046, sample SAMN00792089) | human gut metagenome | study: EMG produced TPA metagenomics assembly of the A metagenome-wide association study of gut microbiota in type 2... | reverse complement strand
GTCTCCTTAAATAGCTCGCTATTCGCGTCGACTGATTCCTTGCATTGAATAAAAACACAAGAATGAAATCCGATAACGATTTAATCAGCGCTTCCCTAGTCGCTTTGCTCCCCTACAGCACGGCTATCACCGACTCACTGGATTCTCAGGTCGCTACCGCTCCCCTACGAATCCAGTTCCCTTGCCACCGGAGGAAGCGTGTCACTGGATTCTCAGGTCGCTTCGCTCCCCTACGAATCCAGTTCCCTTGCCACCGGAGGAAGCGTGTCACTGGATTCTCAGGTCGCTTCGCTCCCCTACGAATCCAGTTCCCTTGCCACCTAAAGGGGACGCAAGAAAAGCTTTGTTCCCCTTGAAGTAACAGAATAAGCAGCTCTATGCTTTCCTTTAATATCATTGCGGCACACGCCCAGCGCCCACCTTCATTTACCATTATCCCACTGCCTTCCCGCCGACCGGTATTTACCGTCTTTCCCTCACTTGCCATTCTTACCGGGATCCTTCGCTTCGCTCAGGATGACGAGGGGAAGGCGGGCGGCAGTCCCAAGAAAAAAGGACCTCCGGAGAGGTCCCAAATGGCAGACAAACTATTGTTATTATTTCAATCAATCGGATTGCTTCATTTTGCCAGTGCGTCTTTCCCGCCTGCAATGCCGGGGTGGGTCATTTCGTAGGGGGAGAGGATGCGGGTCATGGCTTCTTTGGTGATGAGCTGTTTTTTCAGGATGATTTCACGAACCGGTTCGCCGGTGGTGTAGGCTTCTCTGGCGGTGGCAGCGCATTTTTCGTAGCCGATGTGTGGCAGGAGGGCGGTGATGACGCCTACGCTGTGGTCCACCCAGTACTGGCACTGTTCTCTGTTGGCCTCCAGGGTCTTCAGGAGCTTTTCATTGAATGTATTCACCGCATTGGTGAGGTAGCGGAAGGAGTTGAAGATGTTGAAGGCAATCACCGGTTCCATGACGTTCAGCTCCAGCTGTCCGTTTTCCACGGCCATGCTGATGGCCAGGTCGTTGCCGATGACCTGGTAGCAGGTCTGGTCGAGAACTTCTGCAATCACCGGGTTTACCTTGCCCGGCATGATGGAGGATCCGGGCTGGCGGGCTTCCAGTTTAATTTCATTGAGGCCGCAGCGGGGGCCGGAGGCCATGAGACGAATGTCGTTGGCCATTTTAATGAGGGAAAGGGCTGTCACCTTGAGGGCAGCGGATACGTCGGCGTAGCAGTCGGTGTTGTTGGTGGCGTCGATGAGGTTTGGCGCCGTTTCAAAATGGAAGCCCGTGATTTCAGACAGGGTATAGGGGAAGAGGCGGATGTATTCCGGTTCCGCATTGAGGCCGGTGCCTACGGCGGTGCCGCCCATGTTCAGGTCCTGCAGGGAGCGCAGGGACCGGGTAATCCGTCCGATGCTCCGGCGCACCATGGAGGCGTAGGCATTCATTTCCTCGCCCAGAGTGATGGGCACAGCGTCCTGGAGATGGGTGCGGCCCATTTTGAGCACGTCCTCAAATTCCTTCCCCTTGGCCTCAAAGCCCTCTGCCAGGTCGATGAGCGCTTCCGTCAAGGCTGCCGCTTTCCTGCAGAGGCATACTTTAATGGAGGTGGGGAACACGTCGTTGGTGGACTGGGCCATGTTGGCGTGATTGTTTGGTGAAATAATATCGTAGCGGCCCTTTTCATAGCCAAGGATTTCAAGGGCCCGGTTGCACAGAACCTCATTCATGTTCATGTTGATGGAAGTGCCTGCGCCGCCCTGGATGGGGTCAAGCGGGAACTGGTCCAGCATTTTGCCATCCATGATTTCATCAGCAGCCTGGATGATGGCTTCTCCGATGGTCTTGTCCATGCGGCCTGTCTTCAGGTTGGTGAGGCAGGAAGCCTTTTTCACGGAAGCCATGGATTCGATGAAATCAGGGTCCAGGTGGGCACCGGTAATCTGGAAATTTTCCTTAGCCCTCATGGTCTGAACGCCGTAGTAAACCTCATCAGGTACTAATTTTTCTCCCAGAAAATCATGTTCCTTGCGCATTTTTGAATTCCTTTCCATGCATGTGCTGCAATAATAAAATTTGAAAAATCATTTCAACGCAATCTTAACCGTGTGATTCATAACTTGAAATCATGATTATGACTAAAAGCGGCGGGGAGGCCCATCCCCCGGAAGGCCTCCCCGCCACGTAAAAAGGCGTCTGATTGTCCCAAAACATCAGACGCCTTTGCCAGTCATATTTACTTTGAAGAGGAAAATTTGGAACTCCCTCATCTGTCAACGAGTGTACACCTATACTGGAAATCTGTCAAGTGGTGTGAAAGATAATGTATCAGAGCAGAAAAAATGATAAACTATAGGCAATGGAAGTTCTGTGGCGCCGCTTCCCGTTATGAAGCGGCGCCGGAAAGGAGTTTATATGGACACATCCACCATACCGCTTGCCGAATTCAGCAGGGAAGAAGGGCTCATTTCGCCGGATTTCGAGCACCTTCCCCTGAAACTCCCCCGCCGCTGCCTCATGGCCTTTCTGGGAGAAAAACGAATCGCCTCCTTTGCGGAAAAGAGGGGCGGAAAGGTTATAGGCACCTTCCTTTCCCTCACCAAGCCCTTCCCTCTTTATGAAATCGAAGGGGAAAGGGAACCCCTCCTCCTGGTGCAGGCCCCTGCCGGTGCCCCGGCGGCCGTGCTCATCGAAGACCGGCTCTTTGCCTACGGCGTGGAAAAGGTGCTGGCCATCGGCTGCTGCGGCGCCCTCACCGACATTCCGGAAAACTGCTTCTTCCCCATTGAAAGGGCCCTCAGAGACGAAGGCACCTCCTACCACTACCTGCCCCCTGCCCGGTTCATTGAAATGGACAAGGACCCCCTCCTTCACCTGAAGGACTATTTCCAAAAGAAACACCTCCCCTTCCGTCCCGCCGCCACCTGGACCAGTGACGGCTTCTTCAGGGAAACGGAAGAAAAAATCAAACGCCGCCGCGAAGAAGGCTGCACCCTGGTGGACATGGAAGCCAGCGCCCTCGCCGCCTGCGCCAAATACCGGGGAAAGGAGTTTGCGGAAATCATGTTCACCGCCGACACCCTCTCCTCCCTCACCCACGACCAGCGCCGCTGGGGAAAGGAAAGCCGAAACGCCGCCCTCATCCTGGGCATGGAAGCACTGGAAGAAATATAGGGGCCGCGAAGCGGCCCGGGTTCAAAGGGTTCAGAGGGTTCTTAGGTTTGACGGCCCTTCGGGCCGAGGGTTGTGGTGGCGCCCTTCGGGCGCAATTATAATGGCCGCTTCGCGGCCTAAAACCTTTACAACCGGGCTTCGCCCGTAAGGGCGGTTGTATGGTTTTCCGCCGTTATCGCCATAACCACAATTGACTCAAAAGCCCAGCGCCCATAGTGCCCCCTGAATAGGGGGAAAGGTGGTGGCGTCAGCCACCAAAGGGGGGGGCCGCCGGAAGGGTGCAGGAAGAGTATGACTCAAAGATTTCTCTCCGCCCACCCTCGTTGCCCCTTGAGGGGCCATAGGGTGTACGGGGCCAAGCGCCGATGTGACACTCCGCTGCTATCCGGACCGCCGATAGGCGGCCTGCCCTACTTTGAGTTTCTTTCCGATTCTTACCCTCCAGCACCCCTTCGCCACTTCGTGGCCCTCTTCGCCCCGCTGGGAAGCGTGTCACTGGATTCTCAGGTTGCTTTGCTCCCCTACGAATCCAGTTCCCTTGCCACCGGAGGAAGCGTGTCACTAGATTCTCAGGTCGCTTTGCTCCCCTACGAATCCAGTTCCCTTGCCACCTAAAGGGGACGCAAGGGAGAGCAGCACCATATTACCTGAGTTGACACCCCTGCCCAGCGCCCATAGTGCCCCCAGCGGATGGAGTGGCAGGGGTTAGTGCCGCATTCCCCTTGCCTTCGGCAAAAGAAAGCAATGCCGTTCTTTCCACGAAAAAAGCTGTGAAATCCACCGGATTTCACAGCTTTTCTATGTTCATCAGCCCAGGTCTTTCAAGAGGTCCGCCACGTGGGAGGCGGCCTTTACTTTTCTGTATTCTTTGACCAGGTTTCCTTCTTCGTCAATGATGAAGGTGGATCTTTCGATGCCCATGTATTTTCTGCCGTACATGCTCTTTTCCTTCAGCACCCCGTAGAGGTTTACCACTTTTTCTTCCTCATCCGAAAGGAGGGGGAAGTTGAGTTCGTTTTTATCCCGGAAATTGCAGTGCTTTCTTACGGAATCGCGGCTCACGCCGATGACTGCATAGCCCAGGGCTTTGAAGTCCGCCAGGTGGTCCCGGAAGGCTTTAGCCTCCAGGGTACAGCCGGAGGTGTTGTCCTTGGGGTAGAAATAGAGGATCACCTTCTGTCCTCTGTAGTCATGAAGGGATACGTCTTTCCCGCCGTCCGAGGGCAGGGTGAAGTCCGGTGCCGGTTTTCCAATTTCAAGTGCCATAGAAATGCCTCCTTTTAAAGGATGGTGATTCTATCTTGAATCAGCCATTCGTTAATTCGATTTCTTTCAATATAGTACCACAAAAGGGAAGAGCAGGCTAGAGGATATAATAGACGATAGACGATAGAAGATAGAAGATAGAAGATAGAAGACAGCAGTCTCCGACAATGATTCACGAGAAACAAGAAACTATTTTTACTATACCACCAGCACACTATCTCACATCAATCCCCTCACCAGGATGATGAAGATGAGGAGGGGGAGCAGGTACTTGAAGTAGGGCTGGATCCAGCGGGGCATTTTCATGCCTTCGCCGGTATTTACTTCCTTCAGGTAGTTGTCAAAGCCCCAGCCGTACTTGGTGACGCAGAAGAGGGCGAATATGATGGAGCCAATGGGAAGGATGAGATTGCTTACCACAAAATCTTCCGAATCAAGAATGCCTCTGGCACCAAGGATATGGACATCCTGCCAGATGTTGAAGCCGAAAATGCAGGGAAGGCTGCCAAAGAATACAAGCGGCAGCAGGATGTAAACCGTTTTCTTCCTGCTCCAGCCGAAATTATCCATGCAGTTTCCGATAAGTCCTTCAAAAACAGCGGTCACCGTGGAGAAGCTGGCAAAGGTCATGAAAGTGAAGAAAAGGGTTCCCCAGATTCTGCCGCCGGACATATTGACGAAAATATGAGGCAGTGTAGCAAAAATGAGGGACGGCCCTTCTCCCGGCGCCACGCCATAGGCAAAGCAGGCAGGGAAAATAATAAGTCCCGCCAGCAGGGCCACAAAAGTATCAAGAGCCGCAATGCGGATGGCCTCCCCGGTGAGGGAATGGTCCTTTCCCATGTAGCTGGCAAAAATTTCCATGGAGCCCTGGCCCACGGAGAGGGTGAAGAAAGCCTGTCCCATGGCGGCTGCCGCCACATTGCCAAGGCCCGCCTCCACCGCCCGGTCCCAGTCCGGCAGAAGGTAAAACTCGATACCCTTGCCGCCGCCGGGAAGGAAAACGCTGTTCACTGCCAGAATGACGATGAGCCCAAGAAGGGACAGCATCATCACTTTTGTCACCTTTTCCAGGCTCCCTCCTACGCCGCCGGCACAGATGATAAATCCCGCCACCACCGTAATGCCCATGAAAATCGTCTGTTCCAGGGGATTGGAAACCATGGTTCCGAAAACTCCGTTGATTTCCGCCGCCCCCATGCCCTGGAAGGCTCCGCTGAAAAAGCGCCAGAAATAATCAAGCATCCAGCCGGAAATGGTGGTGTAGTAAATCATCAAGATAAAGGTCCCCAGAAGGCACACCCAGCCATGGATATGCCACCAGCTGCCCTTCGGTTCCAGGGCCTTAAAGCCCCGCATGGCGCTCTTGTGGCTGGCCCGGCCTACGGCCAGTTCCATGGTAACCACCGGAATACCCATGAGAACCAAAAAGGCCAGATAAAACAGCACAAATACTGCGCCGCCGTATTCACCGGTAATGTAAGGAAATTTCCACACATTCCCGATACCGATGGCACAGCCTGCACTGACCAGGATAAACCCCAGCCGGGATTTGAAGCTGTCTCTTTCTTCCATTCTTCTTTCCTCCGATTTCCCATTATAACGGCAGACAGACACCCTTCGCCTGCCGGAAGTGAATTTCACACAAGAAAAAACGCCCTGCCCGGTTTCCTATTCACCGGCAGGCATGAAATTCACACAACTTTTATATTATACAACAGATTAGAGGAAAAGGATAGGAGCCGCAAAGCGGCTCCGGGTTCAGAGGGTTCAGAGGGTTGACAAGCCCTACGGGCTTGAAGGTTGTGGTGGCGCCCTTTTTGACACGCCCTGACGGGCGTGAGGGTTGACGGCTCCCTGAGCCGAAGGTTCAGAGGGTTCTTAGGTTTGACGGCCCTTCGGGCCGAGGGTTGTGGTGGCGGCTGACGCCGCAATTATAATGGCCGCTTCGCGGCCTAAAACCTTTACAGCTGGACTTCGCCCGATGGCAAACCATACAACCGCGCCTATCGGTCAGTCGATCAAAAGGAAGGCCCTTTTATGGGCAGGCTATGGGCCAACTTCGACTGACTTGCACATTCTCTGCAGAATGTGCACAGCGCGTGGAAATGCACCCCTTCTGTCGCCTATGGCGACGTCTCTCCACGGGAAAGCGTCTCACGTGATTTTCAGGTCGCTGTCGCTCCCCTACAAATCACGTTCGCTTGCCACCCCGGAGGGGGAGATTCTAGCAGCGCTATGCCTTGATGTACTTATGAGGTCTAAAGCTGAGCGGAGAGCAAACTTCCCCCTCCGGGGGAAGTCCCGCGTAGCGGGAATAGGGGTGCATTTCCACGGGCGAAGCCCGGTTGTATGGTTTGCCGCCGTTATCGCCATAAACATAAATTGACTCAAAAGCCCAGCGCCCATAATGCCCCCGCTTTAGCGGGGTGGCAAGGGAGAGCATTGTCCCCCTTGAAGTAACAGAATAAGCAGCCACCCAAAAAGGGGGGATCCCCGGAAAGGTAATAGCGGTTTTTCCACGTTTCATTTCTCCGCTTCCCCTTGAGAGAAATAGCTCTATCCCAAAAAGCATAAAAAAAGCGGCGCCCCTCCGTTTCTAGAGCGCCGTCATATATGACTCCTATGCCATCTGATTGTCTGATGTCTCCCCGACAGCGGACAGCGGTAAGCCGATAGCGGACAGCCGACAACCGCCTATCTTCTATCTTCTATCCCCTATTGTCTCCCTTCTTTCCACTCTTTTTTCTTTCCGAAAGGAGGAGAAGAGGGAGAGGAACTGGAGAACCCCGAGGATGAGGAGGACCAGGAAGGCTTCGGCGGTGCCCTTGGCTGTGGCGTCGGCGAAGCCTTCGGGATGGGCGGTCTGGGCGGCGGAGACGATGGCGGCGGCCACGGCGGTGCCTACGGCACCGGAGAGCTGCTGGGCGGTGTTGCAGATGGCGTTGCCGTCGGGTTTCATGGATTGATTCAGCACAGAAAGGCTGTAGGTGAGGATATTCCCTACGGACAGTCCCTGTCCGGCGGCGAAGAAGAGGTAGCACACCGTGAGCACCCAGGTGGAGGCGGAAGAGAGGGTGCTGTTGAAGAGGATAAGGGAGAAAATAAGGAAGGCGCTTCCCAGAAGCACCGGCCGTTTGGCGCCGAATCGGTCGTAAATGCGTCCGGATACCGGCGCAAAGAGGGCGCCCAGGATGCAGCCGGGAAGAAGGATGCATCCTGCGGCGAAGGCGTTTTCACCGGTAACAATCTGGGAGAAATTGGGAATCAGAAAGCCCAGGGCCAGGCAGATGAACTGAAGCAGCGAAAGGCCCAGTGCCCCCAGCACGAAAGGACGATTTCCAAGGACCCGGATATTCAGGAGCGGCCTTTCTCCCTTCTCTATTAATTTCCTTTCCCTCTCCCGGAAAAGGAGAAGGGCCAGCAGGAAACCGGCAAAGAGGACAGCCGCCATGAGGGTCAGTTTCCCATGGCCCAGCTCCGTGCAGCCCATGAGGAGGCAGGTGAAGGAAATGGCCAGATACAGGAGACCGCCGGCATCAAAGGGACGAATGCGGATATCCAAAGACTGGCGCACCGACAGGCCGCCCAGAACGAAGGAAACCAAAAGCAGCGGAAGCACGGCCCAGAAAATCATGCGCCAGCCGAAGAGGCTCACAATGTACCCGCCGATGGAGGGCCCCACCGCCGGAGCCAGGGCACACACCAGCATGCCGGCCCCCACCATGACCCCCAGCCGGTCCAAAGGCGCCTGTTCCATGATGATGTTAAACATGAGGGGCAGCGCAATACCGGTCCCCGCCCCCTGCAGAAGACGGCCCAGAAGGAGCAGCAGGAAATCCGGCGACCAGGCGCCCAGAAGAGTGCCCAAAATGAAAAGCCCCGCCGCCGTGAGGAAAAGTTTCTTCATGGGGAACCGCTCCTTCAGGTACCCCGACAGCGGAATCACCACCGCCAGCACCAGAAGATAACCCGTGGTAATCCACTGCACCAGGGAAGTGGACACGGAAAATTCCTTCATGAGGGAAGGAAATGTGACATTCATGGCCGTTTCGATGACCACGCCGGTAAAAGACAGAATGCCTGCGGCGATGATGGAAAAAATCAATTTACCGTCCAGGCGGCGTTCAAACTGCATATGACTTGCTTCCTTTCATAATGGGGCCGCTTCGCGGCCCAGGTTCAAAGGGTTCAGAAGGTTCAAAGGGTTGTGGTGGCGCCCGAAGGGCGGTTGTATGGTTTTCCGGCGTTATCGCCATAAACACAAATTGACTCAAAAGCCCAGCACCCATAGTGCCCCCTGAATAGGGGGAAAGGTGGTGGCGCAGCCACCAAAGGGGGAACCGCCGGAATGTGATTTGGCGATAGTGACGCAAAGCACCAGAAACTAGAAACCGGAACCCGGAAACTATCCTAATCCTCTGAGCTCCTGTAACTATTTATTTTGGATAACTAACTGCGTACCCTTAGTATACTACAGTTCACTTCCTCTTTAAAGAGCATTTTGAAATCTAAATAAAAAAGCACGGCCCTCTGCCGTGCTTTTCCCCAATCATTCCAGCCGTCCGTCATGGGTCCTGGCTTTCATCAGGATATCCTTGACCCTATGGATGGTGTCCACCATGGCCTTTACATTTTCCTCCGGAATCTCTTCCATCTGGTCACAGAGCCAGCCCTGAAACTGTTTCACATACACATCGTAGTAATGATTTCCCAGGTCCGTCAGCTTCAGCGTATACACCCGCTTATCATTCCGGCTCTGCCTTTTCTTCACCGCCCCCATTTCACAGAGCTCATTCACCAGCTTCGTAATGGAAGGCATGGTGCCATTCATGGCGGCAGCCACATCGCTCACTCGGACGCTTCCCTGTTTTTCATGGATGGTGGAGATGCAGTTGATAATACGGATATGCCGGGGCTTCACCTTCGGCGGAAGGTCCGGAAGAATCTCGCAGATTCTCCGTGCCTCGTGGCAGGCATCCAAAAACTGTCTGGTCAATTCACTATTCATCGCAATCCCTCTGTTCCCATTATTTTAGATAACTAACTTCCCCATTAATTAAAGTATACCACAATTCAGTTTTTCATGAAATCTGTTTCATGACTTATCTTGATATAGAAAAGAGGCATGATACATTGGGAGCACGAGATTAGAAATTAGAAATTAAATTCCAGACTTCAGGCGTAGATGGTGCCAAATGAGGCATACGCCCCTTCCCCCCTGCCGCCGGAGCAACGCGCAGCACCGCCATGACACTCCCTTTCTTCACAAAAAACGGCGCCCGCCGATTTTTCGGAGCGCCGTTTTATTTCATTTTTCCTATTTTCCCCTATTCCTTAAAACACCAGCCTGCCTCGGGCTTTTCATTCCAGCAGTACTCCATGCCCTCCGCAATGGAAAGGGCCCTTTCCCTGCCGAAATGGTCCGCCACAAAGCCCAGAGCCATATCTATCCCCGCCGACACGCCGGCGGCGGTGTAAAACTTCCCGCCCCTTGTCCAGCGGGCGTCCCGCTGCCAGAGCACCTTTTCACCCATGGACATGGTCCAGTCAAAGGCCCTCTTATTTCCTGTGGCACGGAGCCCGTCCAGAAGCCCCGCTGCCGCCGCTAGGGAAGCGCTGATTAAATCGTTATCGGATTTCATTCTTGTATTTTTATTCAATGCAAGGAATCAGTCGACGCGAATAGCGAGCTATTTAAGGAGACTGATGACGAAGCATTGGATAAAAATACATATGAAATTCGATTCTGCGAATTAATCAGTGCTTCCCTAGAGGCCCCAGCGCATCCAGCGCCGTGAAATCGTGATAAAGCAGAGCAGTGATTTCCTTCATAAAAAACGCCTTAACATTTCCTGTAAACACCCCGGTCTACAAACCGGATAAGCTCCCGGTCCCGCAGCATCTGCAGCTGCTGGCGGATTTTGGCACGGATATTGTGATTATCCGGATGAAGAATCGCAAGCCTTCCTTCAAAGCGGTACATATCCTGCAGGGTAAACTCTTCGCTCCCGATTTCCTCCATGCAGCGGAATACGTCCATGAGCCAGCCCCGGGAGGACAGGTTCATATCCCCAAGAAAAGAGGTACTCCTGTATTTCCGGCACACCTCATCCTTATCGACTGCCAGCCCGCCGCGGACGATGGCAATGCGCCCATAGGACGGCACCTCATCCAAAAGGATGCTGCAGCCCGTCCAGCCCGCCCGCCGGGCCGTAGCCGCCAGGGGCCTGCGTTTTTCAATAAGGGAATCCACGAAGAAATGCTTCGGTACAATAAGGAAATCCTGCACCCTGCCTATATCAAGGTCATAGGACATAAAAAGGAAATCAGGATTGTCGGATTCATGAATCCGGCGAATCATGGTATCATAGGCGCCGTCCGCAATCTTTCGTCCCAAAGCACCCCGCTTGGCCTTCGATTCAAAAATCTCGCCGCAGCTGGGGCAGGCAAAATCCGCCACCGGCCGATTTGCCTTCAAATGTTCCAGATGGTCACAGCCGCAGCGGGGACAGTACATATTCCGCTCCACCCAGTCCTCCGTCACCACCCGGGCCCTCTGGGAATGGCTGGTATACGCCGCCGCCAGGGACATATCAAGACAGGTATCCATAAAAGCCCTCCTTTTCTCCATTATAAAAGAAGCGCCATCCCTGTCAATCCGCTTTCTCCCCTTCCTCCTGGACCTGGAACTTCACATCCAAAAGACTGCCCGGCTCCAGCACCCATTTCCCTTCCCGATACAGCCGCTCCGCCTTTTGTAGCGCCTCCCTTTCACCCTCCGCCTCCAATGTAAACTCTTCAGAAACCGTTTCCTCAATAATAATGGTATATTTCATGGCTCCTCCATCCTGTGGAAATCAAATTTTTAATAGTTCTCCAGCACCGATCGTATGATTTCACCTACAAAAAAGCAAAGATCCTATAGGCATGAAAGTCATATTATACTTCATCAAAGATTGGATAATCCTTGGTGATTCTATTTCCTACAGCTGTTCTTTCTAAACAAAAAGCCTTTCCCATAGAGGAAGGGCTTTTTTCGTACCATATTGATGGCTGAGAGAATCAAGCCACATACCAAAAACAGAAAAGCCTATCAGGGGAGTCTCCAGGTAAGTTCAACCAATGAATCAGGCGTCCGCGCCTTGGCCCTCCCACATACATGGGTGCTGCTCGGAACATGTCGTCAGAGAGAGGAAAGTCCTGCGAGCGCTCTTCCTTATTGCTTTTCTGTCTTCTGTTTTTTGGTACTGCACTGTTTTCTTTCTATCATCGGCCGATTGTAGAAGAAGGGAGGATTGAAAAGATGGAATTCCCTGATGTTTCTTCATTCCCCTGCCCTTCTCCTTACCGCGGATATGGAGGATGGCAGTTTGGAAATCAGACTCATCATCTCATGAGGTCTTTTCACCCCTCTATTATTAATATCGTTTGAGGTTCGAATTTTAGACCCCCTGGAGGGAAAAATTTTAGAAAAATTTCGGACCTATCCTCAGCCCTATCGGGCAGCTCCATCCCGGTCGGGCAAACAAAAGGTAGGCCCTTTTATGGGCAGGCTAAGGGCCTACTTTGCCCGACTTGGCAATCCTATGCAGGATTGCCACCTAAGGAAGGAGCCTGCGTTACGTGCTTTTCTTCCCGCTCACTGTCATTCTATAACCGGAATGACAGTGTCTCCATGGCATTATCTGCTTTTCATGAAAAATTCTTAAGGGAGGTTGTAAAAAGGGGGTGCTTATGCAATATAAATGTATGGAGAAGGAAATCAGTGAGCTCTCCATGGAAGGATTCTATTTTCCACATCTGCCATGTATATCGCGAATATTCCGGCCGGAATACAGCTTTGGCAGAGAGGAAGCCATGAATCCCTGTATACAGGCTCCTGATATCTTTCCCCGACGCCCCGGGGCCCAGGGACGTCAGAACGAATTCTGCAGATTCGTAAAAAAGTATGACAACACCAAAAACACGGATACCATCCCTTGCAGCATGAGCCCGCATTCCCGGACGACAAGTTCAAGGCGGCTGCAGGACTTTCCTGTATGCTCAGCGTTGGCGCCTGATTCTGAGAGGCCCGCAATACTGACTGGCACGGGATCTGTATCCGTGTTTTGTGCTGCCTTTTTACCGCACGAAAAAAGCAGCCCCTCATGGAGCTGCTTCCACTGTAAAAACTCCTGATTCGTCCCATGCTGATGCGCGGTAGGGCTCAGGCGTTCTGTTTCGATGAATCGGCCACGGGCCGCGCTGGTTCATTGGCTGTCTGATTTCATTCTTGAATTTATACGCAATACGAGGAATGGGATTCCGCGAATAGCGAGCTATTTAAGGAATTCCATGACGAAGTAGTGCGTATAAATTCTTATGAAATCAGACTCTGCCAATGAATCAGTGCTGCCCGCAGGTAGCCGCTAGAGCGGAATGTCTGTGTCGTCAAAGAAGAAAAAGTACGCTATATTGCCACCAGGATTGTGGGGGAGCACTGCTTAAATCGCAGAATTGAATTTCATAAGTGTTTTTGCTCAATCCTTCGTCATCAGCCTCCTTAAATAGTTTACTATTCGCGTCGACTGATTCCTTGTATTGAACAAAAACACAAGAATGAAATTCAATAACGATTCAAGCAGCGCTCCCCCTCGCAGGTTTTTCCTCAGGAGTTTTTATGGAGTTTTCGGCGCGCCGGAGAGGTGAAATTCATGAAGGCTCCGCTTCTTTCCTCCCCGCTTCCATGGATTGTGCACCGCGGGAATTGGAAAGGCCTTCGCCCGGCCTTTTCGCCTCTCTGCTGATATAGTCCGGTAAAGGAAGGGAGAGTATCAAGGGGCCGCTTCGCGGCCCGGGTTCATAAGGTTCAAAAGGTTGCGGTGGCGGCTGCGCCGCAATTTTATAGCCGCCGGAGGCGGCTTATATGATGGCGCCAACGGCAACAATCTACATAACTCCCCTCTGAACCAGCCCGCTCTGTGGGCAGAACCTTAGACGCCCAGGGCCGTAGGCCCGGCGGCGGCTTGAACCTGGGCGCCACATGGCGCCTGAACCCTCTTGCGTTCAGGATGACTGTGGACGATGGGAAGGAAAACAGCAAGCGGACAGCAGTAAGCTGATAGCGGTAAGCGGACAACGGATGACAGTCTTATGCCCGCCCGTTCCCCAAATAAAAAAGCCCCGGAATTTTCCGAGGCTTTTCTTTATTTCATGGGATGGTATTTCTCATATACATAGTACAGCTTATCCGTCATGAAGGCGAGGGCTGTGCTGCCTTCCAGGATATCCGCCCAGTAGGCGGGGATGAAACCTTTGCCGAAGCGGACGCCTTCCAGGGCGCCGGTGATGGCGGCGGTGGTGTTGCTCTTGCCGGAGTGGTTGGCGGAGATGATGAGGGCGTCCAGGGGGTCGTCTACGGCCAGGGCGCAGTAGACGGCAATGGCCAGGGCTTCTTCGGCGTTTTCACCGCTTCCCAGGGAGGCGATGCTGTCGATGTGGTCCCAGGTGCCTGTCTTGCCGGCAGGGTGGTTGTTGGCCTGTTCTTCCGCCGCTCCCAGAAGGGAGAGGATGGGGTCCGTTTTATGGACTTTGCCCAAAAGCGTTTCCGCCCGTTCCAGTGCTTTGGGCAGGGTGAGGCCGTAGGCCAGGCAGGAAATCAGGGCCGCCAGGCCGCCGGCGGCGTAGTAGCCTACGGGGTCGGAGTGAGAGAGGGCGGCTGCTTTGACGGCTTCGTCAAAGGCGGCTTTGCTGTCTCCTGCAAAAATAAGGCCGATAGGAATGGCCCTTGCCAGGGCGGCGCTCCCTCTGCAGTCATTCACTTTCACCTTGGTGGAGCCTTTGGCATCCTTGGAGAAGGCACCTAAAAGGCCTTCTTCCGGATTCCTGCGGGCGTGCATGAATTTTTCCCTCACCAGGCAGAATTCTCTTTCATGGGGCTGCCGTCTCATCCAGGTACGCTGCCCCCGGCGGGGTTCTTCTCCTGTCTGGCTGTAGTACCAGCGCATATATCCGCGGTAAATTCCATCCACCAGGTCTAATTTCTTGGCGTCTGCCCATAGAATGCCGTCTATGGTGGCCAGTATCATCTGTGTGTTTTCAGAGATAGGCGCCTTCCTGCCGTTCTTTGCATCCCGCACCAGGGTACGGAGGCCGAAGGGGCCGAACCTGTGCTGTATACGCCCCACTGAGAAATTCTGCAGGGGATAGCCCAGTGCATCCCCGCAGGCACTTCCATACAGTGCCCCGCGAAACTTCTCTATATCCGCCATGTTTTCCTCCTTTTCTTCAGTTTCGCGCCGTCTGTCCTTCGGTGTGCGGAAGAGATGGTTCCCATTGTGTTCTTTCCTCCGGGAAAATAAAAGTTTCTGTAAATCAATCCACTTCACAGAAACTTTTATAAAAAATATGAGCAGAACGGCCTACTCCTGATTTTTATCCTTTTAAATATATTATAGCATAGTTTTGTAAGGGAAATATAGAAAAAGTAGGAACAATTTGCTGTAGCGTATACGATATAGGAGGACTAAGAGTTCAGAGGGTTGTGAAGGGGCCTGTGGACACGCCTTCGGCGTGAGGGTTTAGAAGGTTCAAAAGGTTCAGAGGGTTCAGAGGGTGTGGTATCGCCCTTTCGGGCGATGAGTTTTATAATTCCGCTTCGCGGAATAAAAACCATACAACCGGGCTGCGCCCGGGAAAACAAACCAACCGCGCTGTGCACATTCTCTGCAGAATGTGCACAGCGCGTGGAAATGCACCCCTTCTGCCTACGGCACCTCCCCCAGAGGGGGAGGTTTGCTCTCCGCTTCTCTTAGTTCTAACTTAAGTCGCTCTTTGCTTAGCGCCGCTAAAACTTCCCCCTCCGGGGGAAGGTGGTGCGTTAGCCCCAAAAGGGGTGCATTTCCATCGCACGCAGGGCGGTTGTATGGTTTTTCTACCGCCGACAGGCGGCATTTATACTGGCGCCCGAAGGGCGCCCACCTTCATTTACCATTTACCATTCACAATTTACCATTTCTCCAGCTCTTCCTGCTCACCGGTATTTACCACCTTTCCCTCACTTACTTCATGTACCGAGATTCCTCGCTGTGCGGAGACCCTGCATAGGGTCTCCGAGTCAGCCGAAATTGGCCCATAGCCTGCACATAAAAGGACCTTCCTTTTGTCCGGCTGACCGAACCAGAATGACGCGTCGGCAGGAAGGCTCCGGTCCGTCTGATTGTCTGATGTCTGCCAGTCTGACCGTCTGATGTCCCTCAACGGTAAGCGGATAGCGGATAGCGGACAACCGCTCACTGTCCCACTAACCACCCCGCTGCCGCTGCGATTTCCAGAAGGCCTATGAGGGGGACGCCGTAGACGAATTTCTTGTGTCTTGTCTTATGGTGGAAGAAGTACATGCCGGCGAGGGCACCGGCAAAGCCTGCTGCCAGGGCGGAGAGGAGGAGGGTTCTTTCGGAGATGCGCCAGCGGCCATGGATGGCTTTCCATTTGTCCAGACCGAAGAGGGCAAAGGAGGTCAGGTTCAGGAGGATGAGGAGGGTGATTTCCCATTTCATGGGCTTATCCCAGTTTGTCGCCGTCGGCCACTTTTCTTTCGGGGCCGATGAGGACGACGCCGTCTTTGCTGTAGGTGCCCAGCACCAGCACTTCGGACATGAAGTCCGCAATCTGCCTTGGCGGGAAGTTCACCACTGCCAGGACCTGGCGCCCGATGAGGTCTTCTTTGGTGTAGAGTTCGGTAATCTGGGCGGACGATTTTTTCTGTCCCAGTTCCGGCCCGAAGTCGATGAGAAGCTGGTAGGACGGTTTCCTTGCTTTCTTGAAGTCCCTGGCTTCCCGTATGGTGCCCACGCGAATGTCCAATTTCATAAAATCATCAAATACTGCCATCATTTTCTCCCTTATCTTGTTTCCTCACTGCCGCAGGTTTTCAGATATTGAATGACCGCCTTGTCCAGTTCTTCCAGGAAATCGGTGTTTCCCGGCGGCAGGCCTGCAATCATGGAAAGGCTGTCAGGGCTCCTGTGACAGATGAGGCATTTCAGAATGTCTGCGTATACGCCGTGCACCTGGAGGAGCACTTCCCTGCTGCCCGGCGATGTTTCCGCAAGGCGCCGTATGCTTTCGCATAGGTTGCCGAAGGCAAAGCTGTTGAAGGTCTCCCGCTCTTCCAGATAGTAGGTGAAGCTGCCGTTGTTTTTCCTGTAGTTGTCATAAAGTACCAGCTTGGATTCCATAGATATGCCTCCTTTATGAAATCGAAGGGGCCCCGGTTTCTCCCAGAGAGAACCAGCGGAGTGGCTCTTTCTTCTTATTGGCGGCGCAGAAGAAGGCCTGCCCCTTCATTTTCTTCATGCTTTTCATGTCCACCGGCTCCCCGTTTGCAGCGATGGGATAGAGAGAGCCCTGGGGCGTCAGTTTCTTCACCGTTCCTTCCCCTGTTTCATCGTCTTCCATGAAATAGAGGGGCCGGAAATCGGCGGTACTGTCTTTTTTCTCCCGCCGGGGAATGAGGAGGGGCACCGATACGCCCGTGATTTCCTGCACCATGTGCCAGCCGTCATCGCCTTTTTCAAAGATGAGGAGCTCCGGCTTCCCGTTCCGGTCGGTGTAGGGGCTCTCCAGAAGCACCAGCGCCTCTTCCCTGCCATCGCCGGATAGGTCGGCGAGGTTCCAGGCGTAGTTCATGAAACTCCGGTCGTAGGTGGAATCGGCGAAATAGGCAAGAAGCGCCTGCCGAAGTCCCGCATTCTCCACCTGGGCGGAGGACTCCTTCTTCACCTTCTTCGGTATCCACGCCTCCGGTGCTGCCTGCGCCGGCGCCGCCATCTCCACCATCTCCCCGTTCTTTTCTATGGAAATGGTGGAAATGTCCTCCCCCTCACTGCAAAGGGGAAATAGAAAAATCATGGCCGCTGCCAGAAATTGGATTGTATGTGTCATCATGGATGCTCCTTTTTTCTTTATTATACCATCAGGATGGGCCTGCGGCCCAAGGGTTCAGAAGGTTCAGAAGGTTCAAAGGGTTCAGAGGGTTCAGAGGGTTCAGAGGGTTCAGAGGGTTCAGAGGGTTCAGAGGGTTCAGAGGGTTCAGAGGGTTCAGAGGGTTCAGAGGGTTCAGAGGGTTCAGAGGGTTCAGAGGGTTCAGAGGGTTCAGAGGGTTCAGAGGGTTCAG
>ERZ791907.1286-NODE-1286-length-17626-cov-6.339138_pt1 | contig 17626 bp, 10 predicted proteins | sample MGYA00510145_ERZ791907 | MGnify/ENA primary metagenome ERZ791907 (study PRJEB30046, sample SAMN00792089) | human gut metagenome | study: EMG produced TPA metagenomics assembly of the A metagenome-wide association study of gut microbiota in type 2... | reverse complement strand
ACTCCCTAAAATAAAGGTTTTAGAACAAAAAAGAGGTAGTCTTTTGACACTACCGACGGAGAGGAGGGGATGTACATTATGAAAATGATACCTTATAATGTGCATTATGAGATCGGAGCTTCGTTGTTAATGATCTTGCTTTTGTGCTGTATTGTCGGCAAAAAGAGACTGCGCACGCGTTCCAACAATCTGTTTTTATGTAATGTATGTCTGTTGATCGCCGGGAATCTTATTGATGGGCTCTGTGGTTTGATCAATAGCGGAATGATAACATGCAGTGTACATACACAACGTTTATGCAATGCGTTAGATGGCAGTATTTTTTATCTGTTGATCGCAGCATACGTACTGTATTTCTTGAGTTTGGCGTATCTGACGAACTATCATAATAAGCAAATATTTTCAATGAGCATTTTGATGGTGGTGCTTGCTGCGGTTTGCTTTGTACTTCCATTTTTACAGAGTAATTCTTGGAGCAATGGAAAGTATGTTTTTCATGGGATTCCGGTTTCCGGTATTACCGAAGGAATCACGGTAGTGTATGTGGTGAGTGCCATGATCTATCTGCTCTTGCATGAAAAAAAGATGGGCAAGCAGAAGAAAGGTTTCTTTTTGCTCTGTAATATAGTGTTTGTTGGAGCAATTGGGCTGCAGCACATGGGAATCTTTTGCTGCCGCTTTGTGTATCCCATCTTGGCAGTTATCATCTTCGCGTATTTTTTGTTGTTCCAGAGTCCGGATTTCTACATGGATCGTTTGACTTGGGCATTTAATCAGACAGCCTTTTTTGACATATTGCGGGAATGCGTACAATACCGGGAGCCGGCCAATTTTTTGCTGGTTCGTATTAACGAATACAATTCTTTGCTGCGTATACATCAGTATGAGAATCTGGCTCAGGTAAGAAGTAATATATCTGAAATACTGCGTGATACAGGGACAAAGCGGGAGGCAACGGTGTATCGCATTGGTGCCTCGACCTTTGCAGTCCATTGTCGAGACAAAGAGCAGATCAAGCGTCTGCATGAACTCTTTTTATCCTATCTGCCAAAACGGTGGGAGATTGAGGATGAAGTGATCAAAACGAACTATTGCTACTATTTGTTGGCATATGAAGGCGATGATACGTCTTTTGAAAAATTAGTGCAATGGATCCACTATGCAAGGTCTGATCACAAGGCGCATCATAAACAGGGAGAGTTGATCACTCTGCGTTATGATATTATGACAGAAACCGAACGACAGAGAGAAGTGCTGCGTTATATTGAAGAAGCTATCTTAGATCAAAGAATGGAAATTCATATGCAGCCGGTATATTCATTGGAACAGGATAAGATCACTTCGCTAGAGGTGCTTAGCAGAATGAAAGATCAGGAAGGCAACTTTATCAATCCGGAATATTTCATTCATGTTGCGGAAGAGAATCACTGTATTTTGAAATTAGGTGAGCTGATCTTCCGGCGTGCCTGTATTTTTGCCAGTCAAAATCATATTTTTGATTATGGGATCGAATATATGAATGTTAATATTTCGCCGGGACAATGTCAGTACGAGCGGTTGACAGAGGATTTTGTTGAGATCGCTGCAGAATACGACATTCCGGTGGAACGGATCCATTTGGAGATTACAGAGAGTGAATTTCAGGATCCTCAAGCGGTAGAGCGTACGTTAGACAGGCTTCGAAAGTTTGGCATGCAGGTGGCATTAGACGATTTCGGAACAGGCTGTTCTACTCTTTTGAGTATTTTGGAGCTGCCAATCGACTATGTAAAGATTGATAAAAGTCTGGTATGGTCTTATGGCGAAGGCGGCAATCAGTTTTTGGATGATCTGATGCCGGTTATCAAAAATGAGGGTAAGAAAGTTATTGCAGAGGGAATTGAGACGGAAGAACATATTGAAATATTTAGGCGGCTGCAGGGGGATTATCTACAGGGATATTATTATTCAAAACCGTTACCGGAGCATGAATTTGTAAAGTATGTACGTGAGTTTAATCATGTATAGACGGTTGATGCAGATAGAACTTTGATAGTGTTATCCTATGGAGGAAGAGTTATGATCATGGAGGACAGAAAATATGACAAAAAATGTATTGGCGTTTGATCTTGGGGCAAGTAGCGGGCGTGGTATGCTGGCACGGTTTGACGGTGAGAAGATCACCTTGGAGGAGGTACACCGTTTTCCGCATAATTTCAGCATGTTAAACGGTCATGCCTACTGGAATTTACTGCATTTAATGGATGAGATGAAGAATGGACTGCGTAAAAGCGGCAAAGATCTGTCCGGTGTCGGCTTTGACACTTGGGGCGTGGATTGTGGCTTTTTGTCGCGGGAAGGAGATCTGCTTGCTATGCCGGGCAGTTACCGCGATCCGGGACTGGATGACGCCAATATGAGGGAGGCACTGATCGCACTGCATCCAAATGGACAGACCGGAGAGTCAACGATCGGTGCACTGGAAGCGGCTGTTTTGGATGGCGAAAAATATGCATTTGGACAGACCGGAATTGCCAGTTTGGCATATAATACGATTTATAAATTATATTATATGAAGAAGCACATGCCTTCCATCTTAGAACAGACGGACACGATCCTAATGATGCCGAACCTGATCGAATATTTATTTTCCGGTGTGAAACATACGGAATATTCAATTGCCTCGACATCACAGCTCTATAATATGGAGCAAAAATGCTGGGCAAAGCCATTGTTCGACAAATTGCAGTTTGATCCGGGCTGGTTTACAGAGGTGGATCTTGCAGGGCGGGATCTGGGAACTCTGCGTACAGATGTTGCGAAAGAGACAAAACAGCAGGATCTGCATATTATATCCGCACCGGGACACGATACTGCGTGTGCGGTGGCGGCGGTTCCGGCAGAGGAAGAACAGTATACATTTTTGTCCAGCGGCACATGGTCTTTGATGGGTATTTCCTCGAAGACGATGCTTACGGGGGATAACATTATACGCGATAAGATCTCCAATGAGGGAACGAGCGATGGCGGTTATCGTCCAACGGTAAATATTATCGGCTTGTGGATGCAGCAGGAGATCAGACGTAATTTCGCGGCAGAAGGCAGAGAGTATACATTTCCGCAGCTAGCAGAACTTGCGGCCAAGGAGAAGCCGTTGCAAAGCTTTATAAGACCGGATGATTTTATGCAGCCGGGAGACTATCCGGCTAAGATTCGGGAATACTGTAAGCAGACCGGACAGCCGATACCGCAGACAGATGGTGCCTTGGTTCGCTGCATTTTGGAGAGCCTGGCACTCAAATACAAGCAGACGTATTTGTCCCTGAAACCATATATTACGTGGGAAGAAAAGTTATATATTGTAGGCGGTGGCGTGCAGAACGAGTTGTTAAATCAATATACAGCAAATGCACTTGGCATTCCGGTAATTACCGGGGCGAGCGAAGCCACAGCCGTTGGCAATGTCATGGCACAGTTTAAGGCACTTGACTGTTATGACACGGCACAGCAAAAATGTGATATACTGGCTGCGTCGTTTGACACGAAAACGTATTTGCCGCAGGAGCAGGAAGCTTGGCAGGAAGCATATGGCAAATTTGAACAATTGATGGAGGACTAGAATGGAGACAAGATTAAAGACAGCAGAAGATTTTACGATCCCGAAAGCGTATACCTTACAGAAGGCAGAGTATGTGAAAGAGCTTGACAGTTTTGCGTTAGTGTTAAAACATAATTTGAGTGGCGCGCGAATTTTGGTATTCAGCAATGAGGATGACAATAAAGTATTCAGTATTGGTTTTCGTACACCGCCAAAGGATTCGACCGGCGTTCCACATATCATTGAGCATACGGTATTGTGCGGATCCAAGCGTTTCCCGGCCAAAGACCCTTTTGTAGAGTTAGTAAAGGGCTCGCTCAATACGTTCCTAAATGCCGTGACCTATCCGGACAAGACATTATATCCGATTGCAAGCTGCAACGACAAAGATTTTCAGAATCTGATGCATGTATATATGGACGCCGTATTTTATCCAAATATATACGAGCATGAGGAAATTTTTAAGCAGGAAGGCTGGCATTATGAATTAGAGTCTCCGGAGGATGACATTACGTATAATGGTGTTGTATATAATGAGATGAAAGGTGCATTTTCATCGGAAGAAAGCGTGTTAGAGCGTTTTGTAATGAATAGTTTATTCCCAGATAATACGTATGGCAATGAGTCCGGTGGTGATCCGCGCGACATTCCGAATCTGACGTATGAAGATTATCTGGATTTTCATAGACAGTATTATCATCCGGTCAACAGCTATATCTATCTCTATGGAGATATGGATGTCACAGAGCGCTTAGAGTGGATGGACGCTAATTACTTAAGCAATTTCCCGGCGATCACGATCGATTCGCAGATTCCGCTGCAAAAGCCATTTGCTGAGCACAAAGTGTTAGAAAAGAAATATGCAGTGGCTCAGGACGCAGATTGCAGTGAGAAACATTATTATGCTTATGGTGCGGCGCTTGACATTACATTGGATGTCAATACGTGCAAAGCGTTCGACGTATTGTCTTATGTGTTAGCACAACAGCCGGGCGCACCGCTCAAGCAGGCATTATTGGATGCAGGTATCGGTACAGACGTAGACGTGGATTTCTGCGACATTATGCGTCAAAGTACCTTTTCGGTTTATACCAAAAACGCAAAACCGGGTCTGCGTGATAAATTTGCAGAGGTGCTGCGGGCAACATTGCAGCAGCAGGTAGATCAGGGGATCAATCGCAAAGATTTGGAAGCGGCGATCAACGGTATGGAGTTTAAAGACAAAGAAGCGGATTTTGGTTCTTATCCAAAGGGACTGCTGTATGGAATGAAGCTGCTTCGTACATGGCTCTATGACGATGAGATGCCATATGATGCTTTGCAGTATGAGGGTTGCTATACCTTTTTGAGAGAGCAGATCGGAACCGGATATTATGAGCAACTGATCCAGAAGTATCTGTTAGACAATGAGCATGCAGTGTGGGTGGAGATGATTCCGGAACCGGGACTTTCCATTCGCTTAGAGCAGGAAACAGCTCAAAAACTGCAGGAATATAAAGATTCTCTAAATGAGGAGCAGATCACACAGTTGATCGAGCAGACGAAAGCGCTGAAACGTTATCAGGAAGAGCCATCTCCAAAGGAAGTGCTTGAAATGATCCCAATGTTGTCCAGAGAGGACATCAAAAAGACGATTCAGCCACTGCATAATACGATGAAAGAATTGCATGGTGTGCAGACCTTGCATCACGAGATCCATACCAACAATATTGTATATCTGCAAATGTTGTTTGATGCAGATGCGTGCAAAGATTATATGCCGCAGATGAGCTTTTTGACAACATTGTTAGGGTATATGGATACGAAAGAGCACAATTACCGCGAGTTTGATACGGAAACCAACTTTTATACCGGTGGTATTTCCACGGATGTGGGAGTATACTGCGAGGCAGGTAAGAGTGACGTATATAGTGTGAAGTTCTCCGTAACGACAAAAGTGCTTACTGACAAGTTAGCGAATGCACTGCGGCTGATCGAAGAGATGTTATTTGATACCTCTTTTGATGATGAAAAGCATCTTCGTGAGGTAGTTGCAGAAAGCCGCTCCCGTTTGAAAGTGCAGTTGATGGCGAGCGGACATCAGGCGGCAGCGGGAAGAGCGATGGCAGCAGTGTCTGAGAGTTCTTATGTCAACGACCGTGCGGTTGGTATGGGATATTATCAATATCTGGTACAGTTAGATGAGCATTTTGAAGAAGAAAAGGAGCGATTGATTACAGGCTGCAGACAGTTGCTGCATATGCTTCTTCGCAAAGATAATATGTTGATCTCCATCACGGGTGGAGAAGAAGAGTATCGTGCTTTGGAGCAAGAGATCGGTTCATTCTTAGAGCGCATTGATGCGTTCCAAGCTGCGGATAGCAAAGCATCTAACGCTGTCTTGTCTGTATTTGGTGGTGAGCGAAAACGTGTTTCGGAGGCGTTTTCCACACCGGCAGAGATTCAGTATGTTGCGATCGCCGGCAAGTTTGATAATGTCAAAGAAGTCAATAACGGCGCTTTACAGGTAGTGCGTCACTTGCTAAATTACGATTATCTCTGGAATCAAGTCCGGGTGAAAGGTGGCGCTTACGGTGTAGGATGCCGCTTTAACAGGGAGCGGGAGGGATATTTCACATCATACCGCGATCCAAATCTGTCAGCAACGTTAGAGGTGTATCGCCATGCAGCAGAGTATTTGGAACAGTATGATGCGAAAGAGCGTGAAGTAACCAAAACGATCATCGGTACGATCAGTGGTATTGATACACCGCTCACACCATATATGAAGGGAAAACGTTCTTTGTCTGCATATTTGACCAATGTGACCGAAGAAATGATGCAGAAACAGCGTGATCAGGTGCTTAACTGCGATATAGAGGATATTCGACAGACAGCAGACGTTGTGCGAGAAGTGATCCGTGATGGCGTGATCTGTGTGATCGGTAATGAGAAGAAAATTGCCGAGGAAGAGAAGCTGTTTGAGAGCATAGAGCCATTGCAGTAAGAGAGCTTTGCTTGAGAGCATAGAGCCATTGCATAAGAGAACTTTGCTTGAGAGCATAGAGTCGTTGCAGTAGGAAACTTAAGAGAGCAGGAGCAGTGTGCTGAAAGGCGAAACTGTTCGGAAATACAGCCGAAATGACTCGTTTTGAGAGGCTGCCGAAAGTACATACCATAGAAAGAGAGGACAAGATGAACAATTATAAATCAGGGTTTGTTACTTTGATCGGAAGACCAAATGTTGGAAAATCAACATTGATGAATCGGTTGATCGGACAGAAAATCGCGATCACCTCCAACAAACCACAGACAACGCGCAATCGGATTCAGACTGTCTATACGTGCGATGAGGGGCAGATCATATTTTTGGACACACCGGGTATTCATAAGGCGAAAAATAAACTGGGCGAATACATGGTGTCCGTTGCCGAACGCACTTTGAAAGAAGTAGATGTGATTCTGTGGCTGGTTGAGCCGAGTACGTTTATTGGTGCCGGTGAGCAGCATATTGCAGAGCAGTTGCGCAGCGTAAAGACGCCGGTATTTTTGGTCATTAATAAGATCGATACCGTTGAGAAAGCGGAAATTCTTAAATTCATTGCGGCATACAAAGATATTGTGGATTTTGCGGAAATTATTCCGGTATCCGCGCTCAAAGGAGAAAATACAGATGATCTGTTGCAGGCAATGATGAAATATCTGCCCACAGGGCCGCAATATTATGATGAGGACACGATCACGGATCAGCCGGAGCGACAGATTGTTGCGGAAATGATCCGAGAGAAAGCACTGCGCAATTTGAGCGATGAGATTCCGCATGGCATTGCCGTTGCAATAGATCGGATGCACGAGCGTCCGAATGGCGGTATTATTGATATCGATGCGACGATCGTATGCGAGCGCAATTCACATAAGGGAATCATTATTGGTAAACAGGGTGCCATGCTCAAAAAGATTGGATCACAGGCACGTGCCGATATGGAAGCTTTGCTGGACTGCAAAGTGAACCTAAAATTGTGGGTTAAAGTCAAAAAAGATTGGCGAGACAGTGATTTCCTGATTAAAAATTTTGGCTATCGAAAGACAGATTACGAAGATCTTTAGGCAGAAACTTCGGTCGGTGTAAGAGTGATTACGTGGACTTTTCGGCAGAAAGTTCGATCGATGTAAGAGTGATTACGTGGACTTTTCGGCAGAAAGTTCGATCAATGTAAGAGTGATTACGTGGACTTTTCGGCAGAAAGTTCGGTTGATGTAAGAGTGATTACGAGATTCTTTTCGACTTATTAGCAAGTCGAAATCTCTTGGGACGGCAATAGTTTCCAGAATAGAGAGCCCATGAAATCACCATGCTAATAGAAAGACTTAAGAAAGGCATGGTGAGAAGATGGAGTACCAAGAGCAATGGGAGCAATTTGAAGAAACAGGAAAAGTAGCAGATTATTTGGCATATTGCAGACAAGCAGGACAGATGAGTGCCGGAAATATAATGGATGGCAGTGCATTAGGGATGGCAGTGGCCGAAAATGTCATGTGGAGTGGCAGTGTGAGAAACGCCGGCGCGCAAAATTTGGAGCGCACAGAAGATGGAATACCACAGGAGGGAACAAGGCATGCGGGAGACCATAACGGTGACAGGAATGATCTTACAGACATCACCGCTGAAAGAGTACGATAGAAGAGTAGAAATACTCACCAAAGAATTGGGAAGAATATCTGCATTTGCACAGGGCGCGAGAAGACCAAACAGCGCCCTGTCTGCCTGTACAATTCTTTTTACCTTTGGTACCTTTACGCTCTATCCCGGCAGAGATTCTTACCGCCTGCAGAGTGGCTCCATTCAGACGCAGTTTGGAGAATTGGCACAGGATTACGATGCATTATGTTATTGTTCCTATTTTGGAGAAATGGCGCGATATTTCACCAGAGAAGGTGTGGAAGCTTCTAGGGAGCTTATGTTATTATACGTCACACTGCGCGCTGTCATGCATGGCAAAATGACACTTCCACTCGTTCGCGTGATCTATGAACTGCGTCTTATGTTGATCGAGGGCGAGATGGTGGAATTATTTCAATGTCTGCATTGCGGGACGAAAGAAGTCAATACCGTTTATTTGCAAGCGGGGGGATTGCTTTGTCCGGCATGCGCTGCCAAGGATAAAACAACAAAAGATGCCTATCCGTTACAGTTAAGCTCCGATGCACTCTATACGCTGCAATACATATTGACCAGCGAATGGGGCAAACTTTATGCGTTCGGGGTGTCTGAGGAGGTTTTGCGCGAACTCACACATTTTATGAAACGTTATCTTGGTAGATATCTGCCACATCAATTCAAATCAGAAGCATTTCTTAAATAAATCTTAAACAGAATGTGACGTTACAGATTAAGGGGAAAATGATCCTGTCAGACGTTGATCTGACGATGGAGGAGGGCAGGATCTATGGATTCTTACTTGCAATAATTGTCTTGAGATGGTATATTTTTGTATTAGAATGTGCTTGCCGTGTATTAAGCCGGATGGCAGAATTCATGAGGGAGCATGACGCAATATACAGGAAAGAGGTTTCATTATGGAAAAGACTATGGACAAGATTGTGGCATTGGCAAAAGCAAGAGGATTTATTTATCCGGGTTCAGAAATATACGGCGGACTTGCGAATACATGGGATTACGGTAACTTAGGCGTTGAGCTTAAGAATAATGTAAAGCAGGCTTGGTGGAAGAAATTTATTCGTGAAAATCCTTACAATGTAGGTATTGACTGCGCGATTCTGATGAATCCTCAGACATGGGTAGCATCCGGTCATTTGGGAAGCTTCTCCGATCCGTTGATGGATTGTAAAGAGTGTCATGAGCGTTTCCGTGCAGATAAGGTTATCGAGGACTATATGGCAGATAACGGCATTGCAATCGAAGGCAGTGTAGATGCATGGTCCAATGAGCAGATGGAAAATTACATCAAAGAGAAAGAAATTTGCTGCCCAAGCTGTGGCAAGAAGAACTTTACGGAGATCCGTCAGTTCAACCTGATGTTTAAGACATTCCAGGGCGTTACTGAGGATGCGAAGAATACCGTATATCTTCGTCCGGAGACAGCACAGGGTATTTTCGTAAACTTTAAGAATGTACAGCGTACATCCCGTAAGAAGATCCCATTTGGTATCGGACAGATCGGAAAGTCTTTCCGTAACGAGATCACACCGGGTAACTTTACATTCCGTACACGTGAGTTTGAGCAGATGGAGCTTGAGTTCTTCTGTGAGCCGGATACGGATCTGGAGTGGTTTGCATATTGGAAAGAGTTCTGTATTAACTGGCTGAAATCTCTTGGCATGAAAGAAGAAGAGATGCGTGTAAGAGATCACGAGAAAGAGGAGCTTTCTTTCTATAGTAAGGCAACGACCGATATTGAGTTCCTGTTCCCATTTGGATGGGGCGAGCTTTGGGGTATCGCAGATCGTACGGATTACGACTTGACACAGCATCAGAATGTATCCAAAGAGGATATGTCTTACTTTGATGATGCGAAGGGCGAGAAATATATTCCATATGTTATTGAGCCATCATTGGGTGCTGATCGTGTGGTACTGGCATTCTTGTGTGGTGCATACGATGAAGAAAATATCGGTACAGAGGAGAAACCGGATGTGCGTACAGTACTTCATTTCCATCCGGCTTTGGCACCGGTTAAGATCGGTGTACTTCCGCTTTCTAAGAAGCTTAGCGAGTCTGCGACAAAGATTTATGAAGAGCTTTCTAAGACTTATAACTGCGAATTTGATGATCGTGGAAACATTGGTAAGAGATATCGCCGTCAGGATGAGATCGGAACACCATTCTGCATTACTTATGATTTTGATTCTGAGGAAGATGGAGCAGTTACTGTTCGTGACCGTGACACGATGGAGCAGGAGCGCGTGAAGATTGCAGATCTTCCGGCATATTTTGCAGACAAATTTGAGTTTTAAGGACTACTATCGTTAAAGATGTTTTGGTGAATGGATCGAAGTCCTGATAAATATAAGGGCAGCGTAAGTATCGCTGCCCCCTTTTTTATAAATATCGAAGTATGATACAGAAGAAACGGAGGTTTGCTATGAGTAAAACGTATTATGATACGCCGCTGTGGGACAGTTCACTGTCCATAGAGGAGCGTTTGGATTATTTGCTGTCAGAGATGACCTTGGAGGAAAAGATACAGAGTATGGGAACCGGCAATCCTGAGATCGAACGGCTGGGCGTTCCGGCCTTTCAAGTAGGTGGAGAAGCTGCACATGGCGTGCAGGGGCGTCATGATCGAGAATTTGATGTTCATGAGCCGGATCTCACAACGATTTTTCAAAATCCTATTGGCATGAGTGCTTCGTTTGATGAAGAGTTGATCCGGAAAGCAGGAAAAGTTGTCGGAACAGAGGTGAGAGGACTGTATTCCAGAGAACACGAAGGCATTCTTAGTGTGTGGGCACCTACGATCGATATGGAGCGCGACCCACGTTGGGGTCGTACGGAAGAAGCATATGGAGAGGATCCATTGCTGACCGGAAAAATGGCAGGAGCCTATGTCGAGGGGTTGCAGGGAGAGGATGATCAATATCTGCTTACGGCGGCAACCTTGAAACATTTTTATGCCAATAATGTGGAGGAAGGGCGTGTTTGGAAGTCTTCGACCGTTTCTCCAAGAAATAAATGGGAGTATTATTTGGAACCATTTCGTCAGGTGATCGAAGAGCATGGGGCAGAGGCGTTGATGACTGCATATAATGAGATTAACGGTGTGCCGGGAATGCTCAATCCGGAAGTGCAAAGAATCCTAAAAGATCAGTGGGGACTGCATCATGTCGTATGTGATGGTGGAGATGTTTCACAGACGGTGGATTTCCATCACTACTATGCAACACATGCAGATACGATCGTAGGAGGTTTAGCTGCCGGTATTGATTGTTTCACAGACAGCGAAGAAATGGTTTGGAACGCAGTGCGTGAGGCATTGGAAGATGGCAAGATCACGCCAGATGATCTGACGCCGGCACTTCGCTGCCATTATGGAACGCTGATCCGCTTGGGATTTTTTGATGCCAAAGGGGAGAATCCTTATGCATCCGTAGGGATGAAAGATGTTGGCACCAAAGCAAATCAGGCAGTCAGCCGAAAGATGGCGACAGAGGGAGTGGTGCTTCTTCAAAATAAACAAATGCTGCCACTCGACCCGGAAGAAGATATCGCAGTGATCGGACCATTGGCAGACGTATGGTACAAAGACTGGTATTCCGGAATACCGCCGTATTTCGTCACACCGCTAGATGGAATAAGAAGTCAGAGCAATGTGGCATTTGAACGTGCGGCATTACAGGCACATATTGGTATGGCAGATGGCAGCTATCTTGGCGTAGACAATGGCGGTGTAGTCTGTCGTGCAGATTTCGAGCATGCGGCACTCTTTGAATTGGAATGCTGGGACGATGAGCAGGTGACGATCCGTTTTGTGGAGAACGGTAAGTTGCTTACAGTGGAAGATGATTTTGCAAAAGGACAGGAAGGACTTGTCACAGCCAGCAAAGATGAGCCGTTTGGGTGGTTTGTTAAAGAAATTTTCCATCTTACGAATGTACAGACGGCAGAAGCTGCTATTACAGAACAGCATGGTATTTGTGCGGATGTCAGCATTAGTGCATGGAATGGAGCGGCACTTTGCTTTGATGAACTTGGGCGTTTGAGCGTAGCAAAGAGAAAGGATCAAGTGCTAGATGACCGCATCGGCGTAGCCGGTACAACGGATCAGCATAGTGTGGAGCAGACCGCCGGACTGCCGATCGTGATCGAACGGGTACGCAGTGGGCTTCAGGAAGCCAAAAAGCTTGCGGCATGTTCCGGCAAGGTGGTATTGGTTCTGGGAGCAAATCCAATGATCAACGGGAAAGAGGAGATTGACCGTAAAGATCTTAATTTACCGCCATATCAGAGCCGCCTTCTCAAAGAGATCACGGATGTCAATCCAAATGTTGTGCTGGTGCTGATAAGCAGTGTGCCATTTGCCTTGGACTGGGCAGCGAAGAATGTTCCGGCTATTCTGATCAGTGCAACCGGAAGCATGGAGATTGGCAACGCACTTGCAGATATATTGTTTGGTCAAGAAAGCCCGGCAGGACGTCTGCCAATGACGTGGTATTCTGAAAAAGCGGAATTGCCGGATATGGATGATTATGACATTATACAAGGGGAACGTACCTATCAGTACTACAACGGCAAGCCGGTTTACGCATTTGGACATGGTTTAACATACGGAGAGATCCGCTATGAAAAGATGACTGTCAGTCGTGACATGGCAGAATTGTTTGTCAATGTAACAATTAGTAATAATGGTAGATATACTACGGACGAAGTTGTACAGATTTACGGACACAAAGTGCAGTCGGCTGTCAAACGTCCGCATAGACAACTTATTGATTTTAGGCGCGTTAAGCAGATCAGACCGGGTGAAAAGCGTACAGTAACGTTCCATATCCCACAGGATCGCATGAAATATTTCGATGTCATCAGCCGTGAAATGGTATTGGAAGACGGAATGTACGAAATCTATGCCGGGGCATCCAGCGCAAATCTGCCGCTGCGGCAGGAGATTTCTTTGCGGGGAGTCACCCGTGGTGTTCGCCACGTTGGAGAACCGATTTATGCAGAGTATTTCGACACATCGTCAAATGTGGAACTGATTGAAGGAAATCCGATTGCGTCAAGGACAGATGTATGGATTCCGGCAGGAGATGTCAGCCTTGCCACACCGGATCGCCGAGATCGCGAAATGACATTGACGTTTGCTGACACAGAGCTGCCAACAGGAAAAAATAATGAAATCTGTGTGACGGTGCAGGAATGGCCGGAACGTAAAGCACCTTGGGTGGTTCGTGCATTAGTTGATGGACAGGAAATAGCAGTGTTCCAAAGTGGTACGCACTTAACGCGGCGAAATACCGGGGAAGAACTCGGAACAGCGGAGCAGACTGCAGGAAAGCTTGGCGAAGAGTGTTCTTCAGCGGAGCAGGCAGCAGGAAATCTTGGCGAAGAGTGTTCTTCAGCGGAGCAGGCAGCAGAAATGGCAAGACACTTAAATGGAAAATGTGTTTCTTATACTGCGTATACCAAGGGAGTGAAGCTTCCTGTTGATCTGCATAAAACATGCGAATTAACGTTGCAGGTATCCGGTGACGTCGCGATTCGCAGCGTGGTTTTACAGCCGGAAACCATAAAAGGGAATGACTATTTTAAGTAGTAGGAGGAGTAAAAAAATTATGGAAGAAACAGGAATGAACTATTTATGGAGTGCGCGTAAGCGCAATGCATTAGGTCTGCCTTGGACATTCACAAAGTATGCATTTACAGAAGATCGTTTGTTTGTGACAACAGGATTATTGAAAACAGTGGAGGACGAGGTGCGTTTATATCGTATTTTGGATATATCGTTATCTCGCACGCTGCTGCAGAAAATTTTTGGCATGGGAACGATTGCAATATCATCAGCGGATAAGACTATGGGTAATTTTAATTTGGTCAACGTCAAAAATCCGGTACAGGTCAAGGAACAGCTTTCTAAATTGATCGAAGAAAACCGTGACAAAAAACGTGTTACGAACCGTGAATATATGCATGACGATCTCGAAGACGATGATGAGCAATAATCGGAGGCTGACGTGTAACAACAGATCATAAGAATTTTATGAAAAAAGACAAAAAAAGACGGATTTTATCAAAAAAGGTCTTTTCATAATGACAGCAAGTATGTTATACTAAGCAGTAGCGATAAAGTGAACTATGGGCAAATTCTGCCCATTCGCAACAAATATTATATTAGGAGGTAACTTGACAATGGCAAACAAATGGGTCTATATGTTTAGCGAAGGCGACATGACTATGCGTAACTTGCTTGGTGGTAAGGGTGCTAACCTTGCTGAGATGACAAGCATTCTTGGTGCAGACGTAATCCCTCAGGGATTCACTGTTACAACTGAGGCATGTACACAGTACTATGAGGATGGCCGTAAGATCAACGATGAGATCATGGCACAGATCATGGACGGTGTTAAGAAGATGGAAGAGATCAACGGAAAGAAATTCGGTGATGCTCAGAATCCATTGTTAGTATCGGTTCGTTCTGGTGCTCGTGCTTCTATGCCTGGTATGATGGATACAATCCTTAACCTTGGTTTGAATGATGATGTAGTAGCATCCATGATCGCTGGTAACCCAGATCCAACATTCGAGCGTTTTGTATATGATTCATACAGACGTTTCATCCAGATGTTCTCTGATGTCGTAATGGAAGTTGGTAAGAAATATTTCGAGCAGCTCATTGACAAGATGAAAGAAGAGAAAGGTGTTCAGTACGACGTTGAGTTGACAGCAGCAGATCTTAAGACGCTGGCTGAGCAGTTCAAAGCTGAGTACAAGAACCAGTTAGGAACAGATTTCCCATCTGATCCGGTAGAGCAGATGAAATTAGCAGTAGAGGCAGTATTCCGTTCATGGGACAACCCTCGTGCAAATGTATATCGTCGTGATAACGATATCCCTTATTCTTGGGGTACAGCAGTTAACGTAATGCCTATGGTATTCGGTAACTTGAACGATGAGTCTGGTACAGGTGTTGCATTTACTCGTGACCCTGCAACAGGTGAGAACAAGTTGATGGGTGAGTTCTTGAAGAACGCACAGGGTGAAGATGTAGTAGCCGGTGTTCGTACTCCAATGCCAATCGCTCAGATGGAGCAGGAGTTCCCAGAAGCTTATAAGAAATTCTTAGAGGTATGTGAGACACTTGAGAATCACTACCATGATATGCAGGATATGGAGTTTACGATCGAGAACAAGAAGCTTTACATGCTTCAGTGCCGTAATGGTAAGAGAACAGCTCCAGCTGCTTTGAAGATCGCTTGCGATTTAGTAGATGAAGGACATAAGACAGAGGAAGAAGCAGTAGCAATGATCGATCCTCGTAACTTGGATACACTGCTTCATCCACAGTTCGATGCTGCAGCACTTAAGGCTGCTACACCAATCGGAAAAGGTTTAGGAGCTTCTCCTGGAGCTGCTTGCGGTAAGGTTGTATTTACAGCAGAAGATGCTGAAGAGTGGAACGCTCGTGGAGAGAAAGTTGTATTAGTTCGTCTTGAGACTTCTCCAGAAGATATTACAGGTATGAAGGCATCCCAGGGTATCCTGACAGTTCGTGGTGGTATGACATCTCATGCAGCCGTAGTTGCTCGTGGTATGGGTACATGCTGTGTATCTGGTTGTGGCGACATCGTTATGGACGAGGAGAACAAGAAGTTCGAGCTCGCAGGTAAGACTTACACAGAGGGATCTGAGATCTCTATCGATGGTACAACAGGTAACATCTACGATGGTCTTATCCCAACTGTTGATGCTACAATCGCTGGTGAGTTCGGCCGTGTAATGGCTTGGGCTGACAAGTATAGAAAGCTTAAAGTTCGTACAAACGCTGATACTCCTGCAGACGCTAAGAAAGCTCGTGAGCTTGGTGCTGAGGGTATTGGTCTTTGCCGTACAGAGCATATGTTCTTCGAGGAAGACAGAATTGCTGCATTCCGTGAGATGATCTGCTCTGATACTGTAGAAGAGAGAGAAGCTGCATTGGAGAAGATTCTTCCATATCAGCAGTCTGACTTCAAGGCTCTTTATGAGGCACTTGAGGGTAACCCTGTAACAATCCGTTTCTTGGACCCACCTTTGCATGAGTTCGTTCCTACAGAGGAAGCTGACATCAAGAAACTTGCTGATGCACAGGGCAAGAGCGTAGATGAGATCAAGGCTATCATCGACAGCCTGCATGAGTTCAACCCAATGATGGGTCATCGTGGATGCCGTCTTGCAGTCACATATCCTGAGATTGCTAAGATGCAGACAAAGGCTGTTATCCGTGCAGCAATCGAAGTTCAGAAAGCACACGCTGACTGGACAGTTAAGCCGGAGATCATGATTCCTCTTGTATGTGAAGTAAAAGAGTTGAAATATGTTAAGAAGGTAGTAGTAGAGACAGCTGATGCTGAGATCGCTGCTGCAGGCGTTAAGCTTGACTATGAAGTTGGTACAATGATCGAGATCCCTCGTGCAGCACTTACTGCAGATGAGATCGCTACAGAGGCAGACTTCTTCTGCTTCGGTACTAACGATTTGACACAGATGACATACGGATTCTCTCGTGATGATGCTGGTAAGTTCTTAGATGCTTACTATGATGCTAAGATCTTCGAGAACGATCCATTTGCTAAGCTTGACCAGACTGGTGTTGGTAAGTTGATGGAGACAGCTATCAAGTTAGGTAAGCCGGTAAACAACAAGCTTCATGTTGGTATCTGTGGAGAGCACGGTGGAGATCCTTCATCCGTAGAGTTCTGCCATAAGATTGGTTTGGACTATGTATCTTGCTCACCATTCCGTGTACCGATCGCTCGTTTGGCAGCAGCTCAGGCAGCTATTGCTAACAAATAATTAGAAAATCTTTCTAAGATTCTATGAGATATTGATATAAATCAATAGACATCTCTTGTCAGCCCCACATAATGTGGGGCTGATATTTATATAATTCCTAAATAATTTCCTAAATAATATAACAAAATTACCACAACAATAATATGTCATCCCCGGAGCCTAAATCTCTCGGATGAGGATAGAGAAATCAAGACAAATTCGGCTCCAATTTCTACCCTAAAGCTATAATTCTACGGGTGAGGATAGAGAAAACAAGACTGTGCCGGCTCCAATTTCTACCCTAAAGCTATAATTCTACGGGTGAGGATAGAGAAAACAAGACTGTGCCGCCTCCGATTTCTACCCTAAAGCTATAATTCTACGGCCGGGGGTAGAGAAATCAAGACTGTGCCGGCTCCAATTTCTACCCTGCAGCCACAATTCTACGGCCGGGGGTAGAGAAATCAAGACTGTGCCGGCTCCGATTTCTACCCTGCAGCCACAATTCTACGGGTGAGGATAGAGAAAACAAGACTGTGCCGGCTCCGATTTCTACCCTAAAGCTATAATTCTACGGGTGAGGA
>ERZ791907.1252-NODE-1252-length-18077-cov-2.689269_pt1 | contig 18077 bp, 4 predicted proteins | sample MGYA00510145_ERZ791907 | MGnify/ENA primary metagenome ERZ791907 (study PRJEB30046, sample SAMN00792089) | human gut metagenome | study: EMG produced TPA metagenomics assembly of the A metagenome-wide association study of gut microbiota in type 2... | reverse complement strand
TCAACGCCGTCAACTCCTGACAGCGGAACACCGGATAACCCTGAAACTCCGAGTGAAACACCGGATACACCATCAACTCCAAGTGATGGAACAAACAGTGGTGACAGTAAGGATGACAGTACAACGACTGATACACCTAATAAAGGTGAAACAGGCGATAATACATCATCAGATACTGAAACGGGAGATAAATCCGATAATACAGAAACACCGTCAGATGGTAATACATCAAGTGATAATACATCAAATGGTGATACATCATCAGACAGCAAGTCAGATAACACAACAGACAGTGCGACGTCAGACAGCAAGTCGGATAGCACAGCAGACAGTGCGACATCAGACAGCAAGTCGGATAGCACAACAGACAGTGTGACATCAGACAGTAAGTCGGACAGCACAACAAACAGTGTGACATCAGACAGTAAGTCGGATAGTAAATCAGACAGTGCTAAGAGTTCAGAATCATCATATTCTGTTTCAACGGCAGTAGCAGGTGTATCTGATTATACAGAAATCCAATATGGTGATGGCACTAATACAGCCGGCGCTTATTACGAAGCAAATGGCAAGAAGATAATTTCTTGGATTAACTTTGAGGGCGGACGTGTTGAAAGAGCTGATTGTGATTTTGACGGTGACGGCTCAATCACAACAAAAGACCTTCTGTATGCAGGTATGTATTTTGGAAAGAAGACTCCTGTATTGGATAACCAAGGTCCCGACAAAGTCAAAATAAAAGCATATTAATTAGCTTTAAGGAATCGACAGATTTAATTCTGTCGATTCTTTTTTTGTTTTATACATTTTATGTAATTTTATTAAACAGTAATAATTGTAACATTCACACAATATACGATAATGAACTGTAAAGAATAAACGGTGTTTTTCTTGAATAGAAATGTTGACTTTTGGTATAAGTTGGTGTACAATTAAAGTATAGAATTATTCATAATAGGGATAATTGTAGCAGGGGGGGAGAGCATGCATATTGGGAAAAAGAAAATCACAATAAGCGCACTTATTGTGGTTGTTTTTGTATCTGTTATTGTTTGGGCTGCAACATCTTACCCAAATGCAGCTATATCATTCAGTGGCATAAAAATGGTGGCTAACGGTTCAACAACACAAGGCTTCGTTGATATATCTCTGAAAAACATTGATTCAACTGCAATATCTTATTGTATTGAATATGATAAAAATTACATAGAGCTTTCGGATGTGGCGACGAATACGCCGATTAAAAACCCTACAACTTCTTCGGGAAGTGTCGGATATTCATATGATATTGCTCATGATTATTTTGAACAAAATACTGATGATTTCCCAATCGGAAGCTTTGGAGACTTTAAGTTACCGTCTATGATTGGTGTAAGTATGCCGATTATAGGTGTTGCAGATGCCGATAACGGCAGAGCAATAATGAACTTCTTACCGCAAGAAGGTACAACTTCTAAATACATAACTGCGGTAAAAGGTCGTGACGAACATCTTATTCTTGCAAACGGTAAAAATTTAAAACTCGGACGATTGAGCTTTTATATAAAAGACCCTGCAAAGTTTGCAAAGCTTTCAAAAAGCGAACTTAAGGATGTTATTAAAATTGTACCGTTTTCGACAATGATTACAGTGCAGGACGATACTATTACAGATGATGACGGTGTTCATATAGGTTATATCGACAGCAGTGACGGAGATGTCAAATGGTACTCAAGAGCTGATAAAAATGTTGAGTGTAATTTTGAGATTGAAGCGGCACTTTCAAATGTTAAGGCACTGAATGAGGAGCTGACAGTTACTTCTTATGACATCTATAAGAATGGTACAACAGATGATTTACTTGATTTCATAAATGATAAAATGTCGATTATATCACTCCGATATGCAGACGGTTCCGAAAGACCGGCAGTGTTTAAGTGGGATAAGACGACAAGCAATCTAAGCTCGATTTCGTGGAATCCAAAAGAAGGTGACTATACGGTTGTTCAAAAATACAATGATGATTTTGATATAACCGTTACAATACATGTGACGCCGATTAATTTGATTGGTTTCACGGCAGAAAATGAGAATTTGACGTATTGGACCGGTGCGGCGGATTATCCTGCAACAATAGACGATTTGAAACTTGCACCAAAAGCAAAACCGATACTTGATAAATATATTCCAAACGGCGGAGTACCGGAGTTTAATATCGGATGGTACCAGCTTAGCACTGAAACATCGCAGCTGCTTGATATACCTGACGATATCAAAAATAAAGTGGTAGGCAAATATACAATTTTGGGACACATTGCGGATATAAACAAAATATCGATTAATTATCCGTGGCTTACAGTAAAGGACAGCTCTGATGTCAACTTTATAAGAAATGTTGTCGATAACGAGAGTGAGCTTCCAAAAGAGTTGGTGGTTGTAAGTGCTGTCACGGCTGATGACGGTACTTTGACAATAACAGTTAAAAATAAAGATGGGAACACAATTCCTGTAGGTACAACATTTGATGTGAGAATGCCGGGCGGAGAACTTATTGATTCTTCAATGTCGGGTTATAATGTTGTTGTAAATGATGACGGAACGGCTACAATTACTGTAAAGGCTGATATTGCAATAGATTCTGAAAAGAAACTTGCACAGATTATAAACCTTGGAAGTAAAGCGGGTAAGTTTGAAATATCATCAACGGAACCGGGAAAAAATCCGGGACCGTATACTGAATTCAGTACAAATCCGAGAAAAAATATTTATTTAGACAGCTATACTTTTGATTATTCGGATTTGCAATCGGCAATGTTTCCTATCAAAGCGGGTGTGAGTTTACCGACAACTGTAACGCTTCCTGTACTTTCTGATTTTGTTGGAACAACATATGATGGATACGACGGTACGGAAATAGGTAAGCTTTCGACCTTCACAGTTGATTCGTGGGATGTTATTGACGGAGACCCTACATTGGTTGGCAGTGTTGTAACTGTAAGGGGTACGCTTTCAACAACGTCATATACAAACTACGGAAATGTTGTAAATGAGAATAATAACACAGTTGAGATTAAGTATTTGGTTGTCAACGGTGATGATAGAGATGAAATTGATGTAATACCCGATTTTACATATGACAAAAAACAAGTTGGGTATGATTATAACGATTTGCAAACAAATTCATTTACTGTTAAAAATATAGGCTCAACCGATATATACGGCTTGACAGCTGCTATTTCTTTGAGTAAAGATGGAAATAAAGAAGCATTTACCATCAGCAAAAAGTTGCCTCAGATTTTACAAAAAGGTGAAAGTGTAGACTTTGATATAACAACTAATATAGGTCTTGATGTAGGAACTTATGAATGTACAGTTTCTGTTATATCAAATGATGGAGTCCTTCGAACGTTTAAAATCTCTTTTGAAGTTACGGAAGCTCCTACATATAAAATAGAGCTTGTTTCTGATAATGTAAATTATGGTAAAGCAGAAACGGACTCGGGATTATATACTGCAAGCGAAGGTGAAGCTGTTTCAATAACAGCAACTCCCGAAGAAGATTGCGTTTTCGCCGGATGGACCTGTGAAACCGGTAATGTGACATTCGCAGACAGCACATTGGCTAATACGACATTTGAAATGCCGGCAGAAAATGTTAAAATAACGGCTCACTTTAAAGAGTCGCTTGGAGCGAAACTCAGAGCGACAGAACTTATGGTTAAAGATACAAATGACAATGATCAGGATTTGCATGATCAGAATTGGAAAATTGTAAAGTTTGACCCTGTAAAACGTGAGTATTATGTTGCAGTGCCAAATAGTGTTGACAAAGTAAAGCTTTGGTTCAAACTTAGAGATGAAGCAAAAAATGCGACGCTGTCTCTTTCGCGTGAACATAATTCTGTAACTGATACATTGACCACGCCAACGGAGGACGCAACGGATAATTATTATAAGTCGGAGGATATAGAGCTTGATGTCAGCCCTGTTGATAACCTACTTACATTGACGATGACATATGATGATCCTAATGACGATCCTGATGAAGGCGAAGTTACAAGGTCGTATAAGATTCACGTTTACAGAAAAATAGAAGAGTCCAAATTGATGAAATTTAATTATGGTAACTCGCCGTATGGCTTGATTATGCGTGATACGGCAATAACGGATAAGGCGACGGCTAAAAATGAATTTGACAAAAATGATTATACATTTACTGCAGGATATACGCCGGCAGGTGCAACGGTGGGTGTAAATTATTGCGGTGAAGCTTGGACGTCGGGTGTGAATTATGATTTGGATGATACAGCATTGTTTGTTTTGAATTCGGGAACTTTTACAGACCCGGGATATGAAAGCGTTATTAATTCGATTGGCGGAGCGGTAACCGATGTCACCAAAAAGATAACGGTTAATGTTTTAACGGAAACAAATGCGGCATATCAAGATGGCGGTTCTACGGATTATTCATCTGTCAATGCACAGACAATTAATCTGCCGTCGAGCGGTACAATATCCGAATTAAATGCGGAACGAATCCGACCTGATAAATATGAACTTGTTTATTCATTCGCAGATTTTGACGGTTCAATCGTTTCAATAAAAAGACCGTTAATCTTGCTTAATACTCTTGGAGATGTCAATAATGATAAACAAGCAGATACAAAAGATGTTTCAAGAATAAGAAACAGATTCAGCGCAGATTTAGCTAACAACACAAATGTTACAGGTTATGATGTTGGCGGATTGCTCAATAGATATCGTATCTGCGATGTAAATAAAGATAGAGCGGTGAATTTGATAGATGCAAATAATATACGTGCTAAAAAAATGATTCAGTTCTATACTAATGATGGAGGTGGTGCGTAATGAATAAGATTCTCAAAAGCTTAGTGTCAGGATTTACGTCACTATCTATGTGTGCTGTATGTATGATTAGTATTCCTGCTACTGCGGATGAATACGAAAATATAGAAACACAGGCAACAAACAGAACTTTATCTGTAGATTTTATGGGCAGAGGTTCTACACCAAATGATGCAAGTCCCGATAAAGCAGGATTTAGCAAAGATGATGTAAACTTAACCAATCCGCTTGAATTTTGGGTAGGTATCGGCGTTGAAAATGTAAACGATTTACCGTTGTTTACTGACGGTGTTTATTCGTTAGATGTAGCGTTTGAATATGATCCGAATTACGTAAAGCCGTATTGGGATAAAACAACTGCATCTTCAACTGCAGAACAAAGCTGGAATGATGAGCTGGTAAAGGGAAACCTGAGCTCAACAGGTGACAGCAGTGCTTGGTGGAATGATACACAATATGAGATTACATCTGTTCGTGAATGCGATATAGATACTGCGTTAAATGATAGAGAAAATAGCACAGAAGCTGCTCAACGTGCTTTAGACGGCTGGAAAATGTGCTATGTAGGTGTGGTATTTAAAGGGGACTCGCTGTTAAGATTTAAAGACTTGGCAAGTAATTCAAAGCAGTATTTGCTGAAATTGCCTTTCGTTCTTTTGAGTGCTCCCGATGAAACTGCGGCAGACCAGAATCCTACTGTATTGAGTATGGTTCGAGGTGGAGATACGTTTGCTATCGGTTCCGGTAGTGACGGTACAAATCCTTATGCATCATGGTTTGCTACGACACATCCGGCTCCGGATGATACTAACCTTAAAAATTTATTTGATTTCAGCGGCGATATAAGTCTGTTTGGAACAAATGATGCAATAGATAATATAGTTGCGGTAAAACCGGGAGAAACTCCGTCAGATCCGGGAGCGACTCCGTCACCGGATACAACTTATTATTTATCATCGGACAAGACTTTACAAGAAGATAAGTTTAAAGCGGAAACTAAAACGTATTATGTAAGTGTTCCTAATGAAACGGAACAAATCAGAATGGACGTAAGTTCATCCGAAAAACCGACTGTAACTGTTAATTCGGCAAGCGTCAACGTGACAGCATCAGACGCTAAAAAGTATTCGTCAGATTTATTTGATCTTGCTGAATTGGACAAGGCTGTAAACGACGGATATAATAATACGGTTACAATTACAGCCGGAGGTACAACATATACGGTATATATCCGTAGATTGCTGAAACCGAAGATTACATTAAATTACGGTAATTCGCCATATGGCGAAATCATGAAGGCTTCTAATATTGCTGATTCTGATAAACAAAAGGCAAAAGATGCATTTGATGTGAAGAATAAATATGATGCAAACTACCTACCAACAGATGTATCAGATAAGGCAATCTTTACATATACAACGCGAGCTTGGGGAACGGATGAGAATTTGGATAAAAACGAATATGTCGCTTTTGTATATAATAAAGAAGAGTTTAGAGATCCGGGCTTTGAGGCATATGATTCTCTCGGTGATTCTGTTTTGGATACTGATGTTGAAAGAAAAATAACAGTTTACCGAATGGGATTCAATGGTATAGAGGCTATGCTGACACAAAATATTACAAAAGATGATATCATCATTCAGAACAAAGAAAATAATTATTTGTTTAGTGAGATAACATCAAAATTAAAGAAAAGCATACAACCTGATGTATATTATATGGAATATTCTTTTGTTGATATAAATACTAATGAAAAAGTATCTACAGTAAGGCCTATAGTAGTGTTATGGAGTTTGGGAGATACTGATATGTCTACAATTGTAAATCCAAGTGATATTACGTTTGCATATTCGATCATAAAAAATAAAGTTGATTTTTCTAAGCTTTCTGATGTATCAAAACTATTATATACATATAGAATCGCTGATGTTGATTTAAGTTCCATAGTTAATCCGAGTGATATTACAGCGTTATATTCGATTGTGAAGGGAAAGGGAAGTGGTAGAATCTATAGAACATTAAATTAATTAAATTTAATAAACATTTATGATTAAGGAGGAAAAGATATGAGAAATTTCTCAAAAAAAAGATTTTTTGCTTTGCTATTGGCGATATCTATGATTTTTTCAATCTTGCCAATGACATCTTATGCGTCTAACGGATTGGTTGATGGTGCAGACAAAGCAAAGATTGAATTACATTTGTTGCAAGAAGATAGTTCAGAAGCAATAGGCTTTAAAGAAATAAGTCCTGCTGATCTTACAATTGCTGCTGATACTACTTTCTATGTTGGTGTATATATGAAGGATTTCAAAAATATTTACGAAGCAGCTAATTTTATAAAAACTGAACCATTTGGTCTAAATGATATTTCAGTAGGTATTGCATATAACACCAATTATGTAGAGTTTGAGCCAGAGAATAATTACGGTGATGATGGCTTAGATGCAGAAGGAATTGTAAGTGCATGGACATCAAGATTGAATTATACAGGGTCGTTTTTGAGTAAACTACCAAAACCGGGTAAGTATAGTTATGCATCTGAATCAATAGAAGAAACTAATCCTACGACAGATGATACAAACAATGGTTTTACTGCAGGAATGGTTGTTAGTGCAAAAGGAAGTAATGCAGGTAATAAAATAGTAAATTATTCAGGTGCAGATGATTGTTATTTAGCGATTATTAAGTTTAAAATGCTGTCAGGTATTGAAAATGCAACACCGGGAACAAATGTAATTGGATATACAACATCAGAAAGTGCCACAAGTATGTCGTTTGGCTTAAATTCTTTAAGCGGTGGTAGGTCGTTATATCAATATTCTAAAGATGGTTCAGATACGGATATTTTTACAGTAATAGATTTTGATGCATCAAAAGTTAATCTCTTCCCTCAGAAATATACAGTATCATATTATGAGAACTATGATTCATCAACGAGTATGTATAATGGCCATATAGATGGCAAAGATACAAAAGTTACTGAAGGTGAGGCTCTCGACACTGTGGGAGCATCACTTCCTACATCTGCAGATTTTACAGTGCCTTCAGGAAAGTTTATTGATAAATGGTACTATATTCCGAGCGATACAGGAATAGCAACAGAATTTACGACAGCAACAAAGATAAAAGAAGATACAAAAGTTTATGCCACATATGTTAATGGTCACACGGTTACATTCAACAGTAACTATCCATCAGGTACACAGACAACCAAGGATGTTACAGTATCACCAAAAGCCGGTGCAACGATTGCTGAAACGCAAAAACCAACAGTTGGTACATCAAGTGATGACTTTGAAATACCTGCTGGTTACACGTTTGGAGGCTGGTTTACACAAGCAAACGGTGGCGATGAATTCGTATTTGATGATGGTACAAATACTTCATCTGCAACTGACGTTTCTTCAATCACCGATGTTTATGCTCATTGGGTACAGAATGTAACAGTAACATTCCATGAGAATTATGGACAAACAGAAAACACAACAAACAAAATAATTAGTGCCGGTTCAAGTTTGAAATCAAGTGATATTCCGACATTTACAAGAGCAGATTATGTATTTAAAGAATGGAATACAAAAGCAGACGGCTCAGGCACTGCATACTCAAATACACAATTACAGGCAGAAACAATTTCAAGCAATACTGACTATTATGCAATGTGGACACCGGAGAATCCGGAAAATGCAGTAACATTGACATTTAGTCCTACAGGATGTGACGCACAAGTAACACCTGCATCTATGACGATTGTCAGAGGTGATACAATTTACGCATATCAGATGCCTACTCCGACAAAGACGTCAGCAACAAGTGATGCATACACATTTAACGGTTGGTACGGAGCGGCTTCAGAATCCGATACTACTGATAAAGCACCATTTACTTTAACAGATAATAAAACGGTGTATGCACATTGGACATATGCAGGCAGAGATCAGGTAACTGTAACATTTGATTATGACAATGCAACATCACCTACTGCTCCGACAACTATAACTGTTGGTAAAGGTGATTCGATTGGCGATGCAATGCCAACAACACCGGTGAAAACAAATTATAGTTTTGATAAGTGGGTAAATACAGCCGATAATTCAGATTTTGATAAGACAACAACAGTAAATTCAAATATAACGGTAAAGGCAACATATAAATCTGATATTACTGTAAACTTTAACATTAACGACGGAACAACTCAGGCAACACCATTTGCTACAGACAAAGGTGCACCTTCAAAAGCTTATACAGCACCTTCAGACCCTACAAGAGCAAATTATACATTTGTAGGATGGAATACAAAGGCAAACGGTTCAGGTAAATTCATTACTGCAGCTGATTACGCTACATTAAATGATGTTTCAACAGCTGCCGGTGGAACAAATCCGGTAGAATTGTATGCATACTGGGCAGATGCTCCTGTAACACCGGATAAATTACCGGGTAATGAAACACCTAATGATAATGGTGTAAAAGTTACATTTGACAGTAATGCATCAGGAAGTGCTTCATCAACAGTAACGGATGCAAATCCGAAGTATGTATATCCGCATCTTGGAGATGCTCTTGGTACATTGATGCCGGAAGCTCCTACAAGAACAAATTATAAGTTTGTAGGATGGAATACAAAAGCAGATGGCTCAGGTACAACATTTACAGATGCAACAGCAATAACAACAACACTTGACGGTGTAACGGCTAATGGAAGCAAATACAACTTGGTTGTATATGCACAGTGGAATATTGCTGATAATGTTGCTGATAATGATAAAGTAACAATAACATTTAATGATAACAAAGACGGCAACGGTGGTACAAACGTTAAGACAGTAACAATTTTCAAGGGTGACTCTCTTGGCTATGATGTAACAGCACCGACCAACAAAGGTTATACGTTTGATAACTGGTATGAAGGTACAGTAACAGGCGGTTCATTGTCAATGACAACTACGGCATTTGACAAGACAAAGCAAATAAACAGTAATACTGATTACTATGCAAAATGGCTGTCGGATATTACAATCAGATATGATGTAAATGGTGGTGTAGGTACATATAATGACGTTGTGGGTGCGCCTACAGCAAACTATACAGATCCTGCACAGAATCCTACAAAAACAAATTATGTATTTATAGGATGGAATACTAAACCTAACGGAGCAGGTAATTTTGTTACTTCAGCAAAATATCCTACATTGAATGATGTTTCTCTTGCGGCACAAGGCAGTGAGGCATCCGCTCCTACAACAGTAACATTATACGCATATTGGGCAGCTGCAAATGTAAATCCGGGAGAAAATGTTATTCCGGATGATATTCCTAAGAACAATGGTGTAAAGGTTACATTTGACAGTAATGTTACAGGAAACAAAACAAATGCAGCAGTGACAGATGCAAATCCAAAGTATGTATATCCATATCTTGGTGATGCACTTGGCAATATGATGCCAAATGAACCAACAAGAACACATTATGTATTCAAAGGTTGGAACACAAAAGCTGATGGCAGCGGTGTAACTGTTGATTCGACAACAAAAATAGACCAAGCGACACTTAAGGATGCACTAAAGGAAATTGCAGGTACAAAGACTGCATATGAAACAACATTGTATGCACAATGGGATATAGATCCTTCAGTTCCGACATCTGACAAAGTTAATGTTACATTTAACAAGAACTTGGATCTTAAGGGTAATGACACATCTCCTCGTGTAGTTACTCTATACAAAGGTGATTCAATCGGATACGATATAACAGAACCAACAAACGGTACATTTGAATTTGACGGCTGGAAGACAGCGTTTGACGGTACCGGTACTAAGTTTAATAAGGATACAAAAATAAACACTGATACAACTTATTATGCAACATGGTTTAAGTATTTGAAGATTGAGCTTGTAAATGCAAATGCTGAATATACAGGACAAGTTATTTCGCCTAAGTACAATATTTATCAAATTAAATATGATGATGCAAGCAAAACTACATATACAAAAGTAGCGGACAGCGATATTGCAAAAGATGCAACGCTTCCGGCAGGCTTTACTGCAACTGTAACAGATAAGAATAATAATGCTGCAACAATTCAAAATGTCGGTGTTTATACAATAGCAATTTCTATTGATAATGCCGGAACTTATGCAAACGGTTATAAAATCGGTGTACAGGATTCAACATTTGAAGTAACATCAGCAAAACTTACAGTAAATGTAGATCCTGATACTCAAAAACAAAAAGCAGGTTCATCTCGTAAGGACCCTGTTGTCACTGTAGTTGATGCTACAGGCAATACAGTCGGAAAAAGCGAATATGACATTAAGTATTACACATGGACCGACGCAGGTGCTACTCCTGACGGAAATATTCAGAAGAGTGAATTAAGTGAAGTTACTGACATTACAAAGGTTGGTAAGTATGTAGTTGCTGTTGAATTAAAAGCTAATTCAAACTATGTTATTGATTCGGTTAAGTCAACAACAACAGAAGCGGTATTACTTTATGATGGTAAGACAACAGGCTATGCTGAATATACAGATGCCAAAGTTGGCGGAAACATTGTTTATGAAGTACTTGCAAATGACCCTTCGATTAAAGAAATAAAAGCTAATTCTGTCAAGGGTTCAGCAGTTGATTCAACTGCATTACCGTTTAAGGATAGCAAGTATGAGAATGATGTAGCATTTGATAATGCGGAAACTCCTGCAATTAAGGATTATTATGTAAGAGTTCCGGATGTTGATGCTGATAGCATTCAGTTTAATGTAACACTTACAAATCCTGATACTACAACAATAACAGCATCAGACGGTACAACTCTTACACCTACAAAAAATGGTGACGGTACATACACAATTAAGGCTCCTCTTACAAATAAGGGACAAACTGAAAATACTATCACTATTACAACAAAAGCAGGTACAGATAATGATGCACCTACATTGACATATACATTCCATGTTCAACAACTTGTTGAAGCAAAGATTACTTTGAACTATGGTAACTCACCGGTTGGCTTGATTAAAAATATGGCAAATGCAACAAGCCCATGGGATGACAAAAAGATTTCAGATGCATTAACAGCATTTACAACAAACAATACATATGGTAGTAATTTAGTGCCGGATAATGGTGTGAGTGGTATCAAATATACAACAGAAGCATGGGGTAAAGAAACAGATTCTGCGAAGAATATGGATAGAAATGAGTATGCAATATTTGTATATAACAAGGAATCGTTTAATGATACCGGCTTTACAGCGACTGATTCATTAGGAAATAAAGTAGATGTAAAGAGAACGATAACGGTACAGAGAATGCCACAAGATTCGTTGGATTCAATAATTACGAAGAAAGATGTAGCAGATACTGTAGTTATTAATGATACAAATGATAAGTGTGCATTAGATGCCATTACAGCAACAAGTGTTGTTCCTGATATGTACACAATGACATATTCATTTACGGATACTCAAACAAATCAAGAAGTTACAGCTGAGAGAACAGTAGTGGTGTTATGGTCTTTAGGAGATATCGACCTTAGTGCTATCACAAATCCATCTGACGTTACTGCTTTATATACTATTATTAAAGGTAAGGTTAGCTTGAATGGTTTATCACAGTCTTTCCAGAATCTATATACATATAGAATAGCTGATGTTGACTTGAGTACTATTATAAATCCATCTGATGTTACTGCTTTATATAGTGTTATTAAAGGTAAGTCATCAGATAAAATATATAAAACAAAATAATGGAGGTAAAACACATGAAAGTAAAAAGAATACTAGCAGCGCTGATAAGCGCTGCTATGGTAATGCCGAGTGTGCCAATAGTGTCACAAGCGGCGTTAGTAAGTGGTGCTGATAAAGCCCAAATGAATATGGTGTTATTAGAGCCCGACGATTCACAAACCATCAAATTTAAGGAAGTTACAGCGAATGATTTGTCATTGACAAAAGATTCTGAATTTTATGTTGGAATAAAAATGGTAAACTTCAAAAACATTGAAGAAGCTGCTAATTATGTTGCTGGTTCAAAGGGTGGTTTGAACGATATTGCGGCCGGTATTGCATACAATACTGAATATGTACAGTTTGAGCCTGATTGTCAGTATCCGGATGAGGGTAGTTATATCCTTTCAACTGATGATGTAATGACTAACTGGAACGAAAGAATGAATTTTGCTGATTCTATTTTGAAAAAAAATAAGAAGCCTGCTACATATAAATATTTGGATGCCATGATTGAAGAGATGGATACGACTACAACAGATTCCCAAAAAGGATACACAAAAGAAGTTGATATTGCAGTAAGTAGTAGTACAGCTACATCAAGTACTCGTGCAAGATATTCAGGAGCAGACGATGCATATTTTGCAATAGTAAAATTTAAATTTATGAAGGATGCAACAACAGCTCCGGCAGGAACAAACATAGTAGGTTTCTCTTCAAATCCGCAATTCACAAGTATGTCATTCGGTATATCCGGTGATGCGGATAAAGTAACTTATCAATATGAAGGTGCCGAGTCGGGCAATATACAGTCTATCTTTAATGTAGTAGATTTTAGGGGTGTAGATATACTCCCTGCAGGTGCAGCTAGAAAGACTGGTATTTCTATTAAGTCAGGTACAATGGCATCAACTCAATTTGTAGGTGATGTATTTAAACCGGGTGTGAATTTGCAATTCGATTATGACGATAGTTCACACACAGACCTTGGTGAAAGTGATACTGTTACATATAAGTATGGTGCAGCAGGTATTACAGCAGCAGACAATGCAGGCTTGACTGCTATTCCTGCAACACTAACACCTGAGGTAAACGGTAAGCACATATATGCAATCGTTAAGAACTTTATATGCGACCTTGGTGCATTAACAGTTAGTGAAATTAAGACTACAGAGATTACAGTAAGCGGTGCTCCGACAACTGCTTATGACGGTACAGCAATCGACTTCAAGAATTTGGTTGCTAAGATTGAAAAGAACAATGGTACATCAGTTAGTGATCTTCCATTCACAGACTATGAAAATGTCAGTAATGGCTTGGCAATTTACAAATCTAATGCTGCTGGTACCGTTAATGATCAGGTAACAGCTGCTGACAAATATGCTCACGGCGACAACTACTTTGTAGTAGCACTTAAGTCTGATACAACAGTTAAGAGTGCACCATTTAAAGTAACATCAGATTATGATGATATTACAATTTCAGCATCAACAAACAATGCTGCTAAGACATCATACAACAAAGATGATAACTTCGACCCAACAGGTATCGTTGTAAAAGCTAAGAAAGCATCAGAAACAACAGGTGCTGATGTAGCATATGATAACTTTGACAGCAATTACAAAGTTGTAATTGCAACAAGCGAAACAGAAGCTAAGACAGCAACAGCTGTAACAGCAAGCACAAAGATTACAGAAGCTATGCTTGATGGTAATCACAAGGTTTACGTTGTTTACACAAATGCAGGTAGCAATACACAATCTGTAGTTTCAGTTGCTACACTTGGTGCAAAGAAGATTAAGAGTGCAACAATTAGCGGTGGAAAGACAGCTTATACATATGGCGATAAGCTTAAGACAGATGACCTTGAGTTGAATGTTACATATGATGATAACTCAACAGGCAAAATCTCATATGCTGATTTGGCAGCAGCCGGTATTACAGTTAAAATCGGTGAAACAGTAGTTAATGCTGACACTGTTATCACACTTGATATGAAAGATAAGACAGTTGACTTTATCTATGACGGTAAAACACTTACTTCATCAGCTAAGATTACTGTAGCTGCAAAGACAGTTTACTACACAGTATCAGACGCAACAATTACAAAGGTATATGATGGCGGATTAACTATTCCTGCAGATCAAACACTACCTACAATTTCAATTAAGGATTCAGCTACAGCATTTGTAGGTACTGACTCATACACAGTTACAGGTACATTTGCATATACAGATAAAAATGTAGGCACAGATAAGAAGATTAAACTAACAACTACACTACCGGAAACAAACGGTAAGTACACATTTGCACCGGATACAGATAAGATTAATGCTGACGGTACACTTAAGACAGCTGCAACAATTACAGCAAAGGCTCTTACAGTTAATGCTGATGCTATAAAAGTTCCTGCAGTTAAGGCTAACCCTAATGCTACAGCTGATGTAACTGCTGATAGCTCATTGGTACTAACTAAGGATAATTCATCTATAGTTGATGGAGATAACATAACACTTCCATTTACATATAAATATGCAGCTAATGATGTAAAGACACCGGGTACTCCTGATGTAACAGTTACAGAAAAGGCTCTTACAGGTACAGATGCAGCTAACTATTCATTCACTCCTGCAACAGTAACTGTTAAGGGTAGCGTAACTCAAGAAGCTTTCTCAGATATAGAAATTTCAGGTCCTACAAAGAAAACATACACATATCCTGAGTTGATACCTGACTTGAGTGACTTGGTAGTTAATGCAGTATATGGTACAGGTACTTCGGCAACAAAGGCTCCTGTTACAAACTACAAGCTATTGGATAAAGACGGTAACGAATTTGATAAGACTGCAAAGCTTCCTTATGGAGATACAACAATAACAGTATCATACACAGAAGGCTCAGTAACAAAGACTAAGACAATTACTCTAACAGCAAAGAAAAAACCAATCAAACTTTCAGACATCATATTCAAACCTGAAAGTAAATCATATGACGGCACAACAACTGCAACAGGTACAGCAACTGTTAAGGACGGTGTAACTGTGGCAGGCGATACAGTTAATATTTCTGCTAAGTGGGAATTTGACGGTAAAGATGTCGGAACAAACACAATCAAAGTATCAGATATTAAGGCTGATAATGAAAACTATGAAATTGTTGGTGAAGATAACCTACCTGTAAGCTCAACAACAATTAACAACTCAACAGCTGTAATTAAGCCGGCAACTCCGGAAAATGTAACAGCTAAAGCTGATAAGAAGACAAACAATATCGTTCTAAGCGGTACAACAGCCGACTTTGAATATTCAACAGACAATGGTGCAACATGGGTTAAGGCAGCAGCAGGTACAACAACAATCGAAAATGCAGTAAGAAATAAAGAATACACAATACTTGTAAGAACAGCTGCTACAACTTCAGCACCTGCTTCAGATGCTGCTACAGTAAAAGCTACAACTTATAAATACTTAGTAAATATTTATAAGAATGGTGCAGCAGCCGGCTCAGAACCTGAATATAAGGTTTATACAAATGATGAAGAAATTAATGCAGTTAAGGATGACACTACATTCGGTAAGTTCAATTCTAATGTTCTTCAATACACACCTTCAAGATTCAGAGCATACTTCACAGATTCAGCTTGCACAACATCAGCAGATGTAGCTAACTTGCCAAAGGACAGCAACGACAATATCAATCTTTACTACACCGCTAAGAAGAGCAGCGGCGGCGGCGGAAGCAGCGTATCAATTAAACTTGATAAGGATACTGTTTCCGGTGTTGTAGGTGATAAGATTAAAGTTACAGCTACTGTAACAGGCTCAACAGCTAAACCAACATGGACATCATCAAATGAAGATGTAGCAACTGTTGACGAAAACGGTAACATCACATTTGTTGGTAAGGGTACAGCAACTGTTAAGGTTAAGGTCAACGGCATAGTTAAGAATATTCCTGTAACTGTTAAAGAAGCTACAGCAACACCTGTACCAACAGTTAAGCCGACAGAAGCACCTGTAATCAACACAGAATATACAAAGCCATACGCTTCAGGTTATGATGACGGTTCATTCCTACCAAATAACAACATCACAAGAGGCGAACTTGCAGCTATGATTGCAAGACTAAGCTATGGTGACGATCTACCTGACGGTATGTATCAAGCATCATTCCCTGACGTTGATTCAGACGCTTGGTTCAACAAGTACATCGGTTATCTTGAAGATAAGGATGTATTAAGCGGTTATGAAGACGGTACATTCAGACCTATGGATACAATCACAAGAGGCGAAATCAGTGCAGTTATCGCAAGAGCTCAAAGATATGATTTGATTTCATACAATGGCATCTTCACAGATGTAACTGAAAATGATTGGGCTAAGGATTACATTGAAACTCTTGCTGACAAGAATATCGTTTCAGGTTATGAAGACGGTACATTCGGTCCATATTCACCGCTAACAAGAGCTGAAGCTGTTGCAATTATCAACAGAGTTCTTGTAGAATCAACACCAATCGTAACATTTACTCCTAATGACATTGCAGGTCACTGGGCAGAGGCAGACATTCTTCTTGCAGTAAATGAAAGAATGGTTGGCGCAAATGCAGTAGTTCCTACAGTAACTCCTGAAGAAACTGTTGCTCCTGAAAAGACAACAGCTCCTGAAGCAACTCCTGCTGCTTAATAAATATCGAATTATAATAAATGCGATAAATAAAGCAATGTAATGACACAGGGCGGTTATCGCCCTGTGTTATTGCATTTCCAATGGCATTGTCCGTATCTTTGGACAATGCTTTCGGAAATGCAATAACAATTAAAATAATAAGCTGTGTAATTGATTTAACGGAAAAGAGGTGTAATAAATGAAAAAAATATCTGCATTTTTGATTATAATGATAGCAATGCTTATGGCAGGTGTATGTGCTCATGCGGCTGACTTTAGCGTAGATACAACGTCGCTTCCTATGGGTGAGGCATATAAGCCGTACTCAGCACAAATAACAATGAGCGGCGGAAGCAATGACGGATATAGTTTTGAATTTATATCGGGTTTTAAACCAACAGGTCTTACTGTCAACGAGGACGGTTCAATAACGGGTACTCCGACAAGTGCCGGATATTATGCTAATATGAATATCCGTATAAGTAATGTAGACGGTACATACAGAGATGTTACATTTAAGATTAATATAAGAGCGAGATCTATCAAGATTAATGTAACTGCTCCCAAGAATATTATATATGACGGAAACAGTTATACAGCGACGGTTCAATGTTATGATATGAACGGTGACGAACTGACAGACGCTGTACCGATTATAAGATACGGTAAAGATAATCTTTCGTCGGTAACAGATGCCGGAACATATTATATTGATGTTTATGTATCGGGTTGTATCATATCGGAACGTGAGGGTGATACGCATATTCAAATTGAACGTCAAGGTGCGTCAATTTCATTAAGCGGTGACAAAGAATATCAATATGACCAATTACCT
>ERZ791907.1248-NODE-1248-length-18100-cov-5.306290_pt1 | contig 18100 bp, 8 predicted proteins | sample MGYA00510145_ERZ791907 | MGnify/ENA primary metagenome ERZ791907 (study PRJEB30046, sample SAMN00792089) | human gut metagenome | study: EMG produced TPA metagenomics assembly of the A metagenome-wide association study of gut microbiota in type 2... | reverse complement strand
GCTATGATTCTATTTTTCAGAACACCCACTAAAAGTGTAATAGCAACAGAAGTCAGCCAGGAACTGGCTTCTGAGGATATTCAGAAATTAAGCTGGCTTTATGGTGAAGCCACTGTAGAGAACGAAGAGAACCTGAAAGGTTGCTTCATCGGACCGCGTCGGGAAATGATTACTCCCTGGAGTACAAATGCTGTAGAAATCACTCAGAACATGGGTCTTACAGGTGTCTTACGCATTGAGGAATATTTCCCTGTAAAAGACGAAAACGCCGAGTACGATCCTATGCTGCAACGTATGTATAAGGGATTGAACCAGGAGATTTTCACAGTCAACATCAAACCCCAGCCGATTGTTCACATCGAGAACCTCGAAGAATACAATGAAAAAGAAGGTCTGGCACTTTCCCGTGAGGAAATGGACTATTTGCTGAAGGTTGAAAAAGATTTGGGACGTAAATTAACCGATTCCGAAGTATTCGGCTTCGCGCAGATCAATTCCGAGCATTGCCGCCATAAGATATTCGGCGGAACATTCATTATTGATGGTCAGGAAATGGAGTCTTCCTTGTTCCAGATGATCAAGAAAACGACTGCTGAAAATCCCAACAAGATTATTTCCGCTTATAAAGATAATGTAGCATTTGCCGAAGGACCGATAGTAGAGCAATTCTCTCCGGCCGATCATTCCACTTCCGATTATTTCATTATCAAAGATATCAAGACTGTTATCTCACTGAAAGCCGAAACACATAACTTCCCGACAACCGTAGAACCATTCAACGGTGCATCTACCGGTACCGGTGGTGAGATCCGTGACCGTATGGGCGGTGGCAAGGGCTCATGGCCCATTGCTGGTACTGCCGTTTATATGACCTCTTATCCCCGTACTGATGAGGGACGCGAATGGGAAGACATCCTTCCTGTCCGCCAATGGTTATACCAGACTCCGGAACAGATCTTAATCAAGGCTTCCAACGGTGCTTCCGATTTCGGTAACAAATTCGGTCAACCGCTGATTTGTGGTTCTGTACTGACATTCGAGCACCAGGAAAACGGCGAGAAGTATGCATACGACAAAGTGATTATGCTGGCAGGAGGAGTAGGTTACGGTACTCAGCGCGACTGTCTGAAAGGACATCCCGAAAAAGGAAATAAAGTCGTTGTAATGGGTGGTGATAACTATCGCATCGGCTTGGGTGGAGGTTCGGTCTCTTCTGTTGAGACAGGCCGGTACTCATCGGGAATCGAACTAAACGCCGTTCAACGTGCCAATGCGGAAATGCAAAAACGTGCCTATAACGTAGTCCGTGCATTGTGTGAAGAAGATAACAACCCGATTGTTTCCATTCACGACCACGGTTCGGCCGGCCACGTGAATTGTTTATCCGAACTGGTAGAAGAAAACGGTGGATTAATTCATATGGACAAACTACCTATCGGTGACCAGACTTTGTCTGCCAAAGAAATTATCGCCAACGAATCTCAGGAACGTATGGGATTGCTGATTGACGAGTCGGCTATTGAACATGTACAAAAAATTGCTGATCGCGAACGTGCGCCGATGTATACCGTAGGTGAAACAACCGGAGACGCCCGCTTTGCCTTTGAACAGGCCGATGGGGTACGTCCGTTCGATCTGGCAGTAGATCAGATGTTCGGTTCTTCTCCGAAAACCTACATGGTTGACAAGACCGTAGAGCGCCATTATGAAAATGTTTCATACGAAACTTCCAAATTAAATGAATATATCCGCCGCGTACTTCAGCTGGAAGCTGTTGCTTGCAAAGATTGGTTAACCAATAAAGTAGACCGTTCCGTAACCGGTAAAATCGCTCGCCAACAATGTCAAGGTGAAATTCAGTTGCCTCTGAGCGATTGTGGTGTAGTAGCTCTCGACTATCGTGGCGAAAAAGGTATAGCAACTTCTCTAGGCCATGCTCCCCAAGCCGCCTTAGCCAATCCGGCCGCAGGCTCTGTTTTGTCGGTAGCCGAAGCACTGACTAATATCGTATGGGCCCCGATGGCGGAAGGATTGGACAGCATTTCCTTGTCTGCCAACTGGATGTGGCCATGCCGCGCACAGGAAGGTGAAGACGCCCGCCTGTACACTGCCGTAAAAGCCCTTTCCGATTTCTGCTGCTCATTGCAAATCAATGTACCGACCGGAAAAGATTCTTTGTCTATGACTCAGAAATATCCTAACGGTGAAAAGATCATCAGTCCGGGAACTGTCATCGTTTCTGCCGGCGGTGAAGTTTCGGATGTGAAGAAAGTGGTTTCTCCTGTATTGGTAAATGATGAAAAGAGCACTATCTACCATATTGATTTCAGTTTTGACAAGTTACGTCTGGGAGGTTCTGCTTTTGCACAATCACTGAACAAAGTAGGTGACGATGTACCGACTGTACAAAATCCTGAATATTTCCGCGACGCATTCCTGGCTGTACAAGAATTAGTAAATAAAGGTCTGATTATGGCCGGTCACGATATTTCTGCCGGTGGTCTTATTACTACACTGCTTGAAATGTGCTTCTCGAATATGGAAGGTGGTATGGAAATCAGCCTGAACAAGATTAAGGAAGATGACATTATCAAGATATTGTTCGCCGAAAATCCGGGTATTGTTATCCAGGTAAAAGATAAGCACAAAGAAGAAGTGAAAAAGATCTTGGAAGACGCAGGCATAGGCTACGTAAAATTAGGTAAACCGACTGAAGAACGGCATATCCTGGTAGAAAAGGGAGATGCGACTTACCAGTTCGGCATAGACTATCTGCGCGATGTATGGTATTCTACCTCTTACTTGCTAGACCGCAAGCAGAGCATGAACGGCTGCGCCAAAAAACGTTTCGAGAACTACAAGAAACAACCTTTGGAATTTGTATTCGACAAATCATTCACCGGCAAACTTTCACAATTCGACCTTAACCCCGACCGTCGTACTCCGACAGGTATCAAAGCGGCTATTATCCGTGAAAAAGGAACCAATGGCGAACGCGAAATGGCCTACATGCTCTATTTGGCAGGATTTGATGTGAAGGATGTAACAATGACCGATCTGGTCAGCGGACGTGAGACATTAGAGGACATCAATTTCATCGTATTCTGCGGTGGGTTCTCTAATTCGGACGTTTTAGGTTCTGCCAAAGGATGGGCCGGAGCTTTCTTGTTCAATCCCAAAGCCAAAGCTGCATTGGATAACTTCTATGCACGCAAAGATACATTGTCATTGGGCGTATGTAACGGCTGCCAGCTGATGATAGAATTAAACCTGATTAACCCAGACTTCACCAAGAAAGCGAAAATGCTGCACAATGATTCACATAAATTCGAATCCAAGTTTGTAGGTGTTACTGTTCCTATGAATAGAAGCGTCATGTTCGGTTCGTTAAGCGGAAGCAAGCTTGGCATCTGGGTAGCCCATGGAGAAGGTAAATTCTCATTGCCATATCATGAAGATAAATACAATGTTGTATTGAAATACTCATACGATGAGTATCCCGGCAATCCGAACGGTTCAGATTACAGCGTAGCCGGTCTGGCCAGTCCTGACGGTCGCCATTTGGCCATGATGCCTCATCTGGAACGCTCTTGTTTCCCATGGCAAAATGCTTATTATCCGGCTGATAGAATAAAGAACGATCAGATTACTCCATGGATGGAAGCATTTGTCAATGCTAGAAAATGGATTGAGATGAACAAAAAATAAAAACGATTTGTTATATTTACTAAAAAAGCGGTGAGTCATACTGATTACCGCTTTTTTTGTATATAACAGATTTTGATATGTTAAGGGAAATTACGAACTTTGTAAGGATTTTGCCTCCTAATAATATGAGAAGAATTCTTTTACTTATATGCCTTTTTGTTATTTTGGTAACACCTGCCGTTGCTCAACTATACCAGTATCTGGATACTCAGAATGGTTTGAGCAGCCGTAGAGTTTTATCTATACGAAAAGATAAAAAGGGCTATATGTGGTTTCTCACTCACGAAGGAATAGACAGGTACAACGGAAAACAATACACACACTATAGCTTAACAGCCAACGGAAAACTATTGAACTTTTTTCCTAACTTGAACACTTTGCAAACAGATACGGCAGGAGTGGTTTGGGAGATAGGAAAAACCGGTCATCTATTCAGGTACAATTCCTTACAAGATAAATTTGAACTAGTTTGCGATTTTGCCAGTAAGGACAAAAGCAACAGCGGACTGCCGCTCACCGCTTCATTTCTTGACTCCAAAGACAACAATATATTGCTTTGCACTAAAAACAAACAATATCTTTTCGACATAGATACCCATGAACTTATTCAACTGGAAAGTCCTATCAAGGAAGAAATCACATATATTGCAAAATCTACGAACAACCAATATTTTCTGGCATCCAGCCACAAGATTTACTGTGCAAAACTGAATCATGGCCGATTAGAAACAATCAAGCATCCGGAACTGGATAATTTTCATATAGTGAACTACATCTATTTTCATCCGGAAACCCAAATGCTAGTAATAGGTACCTTGCTGGATGGTATTTATCTATACAATATCCATAGCCGCCAACTGATTGATGTACACAACGGACTACAAGACATTAATGTCAACTCTATCATAGCAAGTAAAGAAAATGAAAACGAGGTGCTAATAGCAACTAATGGCGCAGGCGTATATAAATTAAACTTGGGCACTTACGAATTGACAAATTTTCTAAATGCCGACCACAACCATTCCAATAAAATGAACGGTAATATCATTAATGATATCTATATTGATGATGATCAAAAATTATGGATGGCAGTCTATCCTATAGGAATTACTGTATATTCCGAGAAATATCCCGGATATAAATGGATACAGCACTCTTACGACAATCCCAACTCACTGATAGATAACCAAGTGAACTATATATTGGAAGATTCTGAAGGAGATATTTGGTATGCGACCAATAATGGCGTATGTTGCTACCGTCCTTCCACCAAACAATGGACGAATTTATTATCAACTTATCAGCATGACACACCTAATCAAAATCATGTATTTATCTCTATATGTGAATCCCGGCCAGGAATTATTTTAGTAGGAGGATATATGTCGGGAATGTACAAAATAGATAAGAAAAACATGACCACACAATATTTTATTCCCCAGACATTAAATGATGACACCATAAAACCGGATAAATATATTCGTTGTATTTATAAGGATTGGGATAATCTGATTTGGGCCGGAGGATATTACAATTTAAAAAGTTATGATATGGATACAAAGGAAATGCATTGTTATAAAATGGATTTCCCTATCACCTATATCACCAATAAGGACGCCCACAATTTATGGATAGGAACTATCAATGGATTGTATCAGTTCAATAAGGTCAATCAAGAGCTCAAAGCGGTGAATCTAGACTCCGAACTAGGCTGCATAAATACTATTTATCAAAGTAAAAAGAACATCACTTTCATTGGTACACATGGTTCCGGTATATGGATTTACAACAATTATACAGAAAAAGTAACTAATTACCATGTCAATAATTCAGCTCTGATATCTAATAATATTCATTGCATACTGTCTACTTTGGAAGACGATTTGATCATTAGTACAGAAAAAGGGTTGACCCGTTTCAAAACAAAAGAAAAAATATTCTCTAACTGGACAAAAGAACAAGGGTTGATGTCTACCAGCTTTAATCAAGCTGCCGGAGTACATACACGCGATAAAAAATTTATTTTCGGATGTGGAGACGGAGCCATTGAACTGGCAGATACCGTCACGCTGCCTCATCAATTCAAATCCAAAATGGTATTTGATAATTTCCGACTGCTCTATCAGAAAGTAATGCCCGGTGAAAAAGGTTCCCCTTTAAAAAAAGAAATTGATGATACCCGGCATATCATACTGAATTACGACCAGAATATTTTTTCATTGGATGTGTCTTCCATCAATTATGATAATCCCTCCAACATCGTCTATTCCTGGAAACTGGAAGGGTTTTATGATGAATGGACTTCACTCACGAACAATAACCGCATACGTTACACTAATATCGGTCCCGGTAAGTATAAATTAAGAGTGAGAGCCATCCTGATGGATGATCACCATTTGTTAGAAGAACGTTCACTTTTCATAACCGTAACCCCACCTTGGTGGGCTACTTTTTGGGCAGGCATTCTTTATCTGATCATTTTTATACTGGTCGGAGTAATTGTCTTACGTTATTTGTGGCTTAGGAAAGACAGAAACAATTCAAAAGAAAAAATCCGGTTCTTTATCAACACGGCGCATGATATACGTACACCGCTGACTTTGATAAAAGCTCCTTTGGGAGAGATTCTTAAAAACGAAAACCTGTCCGAACAGGGAAGAATCAATATCAACCTAGCTATACAAAATACAGACAATCTGTCTGAGTTAGCCAGTAATCTGATTAATTTTGAAAAAGAGGAACTGTATACCTCCACTGTATATGTATCCCGATACGAATTGAACAACTATATCAAAAACTATTTGGAACAGTTCAATTTATATGCCCGCAAAAGACAGATAAATATCATATTTGAAACTAATTTCGAAAGCCAGGAAGTATGGCTGGACAGAAACAAGATGGATTCCATTATCCGTAACCTGATGACAAATGCCTTGAAATATACCTGTCAGGGGGGCAATGTCACTGTGCAAACTCAGAAAAATAAAAGTCATTGGTTCATCACTATTACAGATACAGGAATCGGGATCCCCGCCAATGAACAAAAGAAAATGTTCAAAAGCCTATTCAGAGGGAATAATGCCATCAATCTGCAAATCACAGGAAGCGGCATCGGCATGCTGCTTACCTACAAACTGATAAAAAGCCATGCCGGCAAAATATCAATGAGCAGTATAGAGAATGTAGGAACTACCTTCAAACTGGCATTCCCTATCAAAAGTCGGAAATACAACTACCGTATATTCAAAAAAGCTGATGTAATTGACCCGCTGCCTGTCATCGAAGGCAATCCGGAAGAACTGGTGAAAGAGATCAAAAACAAGCCGGTCAAAACACATGCCGCTTCCATTCTGATAGTGGAAGATAATATGGAATTGCGTACTTTCCTATTGCATACACTATCGGAAGATTATCATGTGTCTGATGTAGGAAACGGGCAAGAAGCACTGGATTTTATCAAAGAGCGACAACCTGATCTGATACTGTCGGATGTAATGATGCCTATCATGAATGGAAACAAAATGTGCAATATATTGAAAAGTAATATTGAAACCAGTCATATACCTATCATATTGCTGACCGCATTGAACGATAAAGAAAGTATTATCAAAGGCTTACAGACCAAAGCCGATAAATACATAGTCAAACCATTTGACATGGAAGTACTGAAAGCAAACATAACCAACGTTCTGGCGAACAGGGAAATCATGAAAAAGCGTTTCTCACAATTCAAATTCAATGCAGACGAGGTATCAGATGATCCGACGGTCAGTTTGGAACAGGAATTTCTTTTAAAAGCTACCGACATCATAAAAAGTAGTATAAACAAAGAAATGAACGTAGAAAACCTATGTGATGCAATGAATATGAGCCGGAGTAGTTTATACAATAAAATAAAGGCCTTAACCAATGATTCGCCCAGTGACTTTATACGTAAAGTACGTATGAACGAAGCTAGCATTTTATTGAAAAGCAAACGTTATACCGTATCCGAAGTTTCGGATATGATGGGATTCAGTGATCCCAAATATTTTACGGATACATTTAAGAAATACTACGGAGTTCCACCAAGCACTTATATGAAACAAAATTAAAAAAATGAATTTCTATTTACAATCATTTCTTATCTTCCTAAAAATAGGACTATTTACTATTGGCGGAGGATATGCTATGGTTCCCCTAATTCAAGATGAAATAGTGGACAAACGAAAATGGATTGACAAAGAGGATTTTATTGATTTATTAGCCCTCACTCAGTCTGTACCCGGAATATTTGCTGTAAATATTGCCATATTTATCGGATATAAATTGCGTAAATTCCGTGGAGCATTGGCAATGGCTTTAGGCACAATACTCCCCTCTTTCTTTATCATATTGGCAATTGCCTTGTTCTTTCAACAGTTCAAACAATACCCAATTGTAGAGAATATATTCAAGGGAATTCGCCCGGCGGTAGTAGCCCTTATTGCAGCTCCCACTTTCTCCATGGCAAAATCCGCCAAGATAAACCGTTACACTGTCTGGATACCAATAGTATCCGCATTGCTTATCTGGGTATTGGACGTGTCTCCAGTCTACATTATCATAATAGCGGGCGTGGGAGGTTTTATATATGGCAAGTACAAACATAAATATTCATCCAAATGATTTTTCTATATTTATTCTACACATTCTGTAAAATAGGGCTCTTCGGTTTCGGAGGAGGCTATGCCATGTTGTCCATGATACAAGGAGAAGTAGTAACAAGATATAATTGGATCAGTGCCAGCGAATTTACAGATATCATCGCTATCAGCCAAATGACACCGGGTCCCATTGGCATCAACTCTGCTACTTATGTGGGATATACTGCGGTATTGAATGCAGGCTACAATGAAAGCTGGGCTATATTCGGTTCTTGCATAGCTACTTTTGCTGTAGTTTTTCCATCGTTCATATTAATGGTAATCATCAGCCGGTTCTTCTTGAAATACCAAAAGCATCCGGTTGTAGAAGCCGTATTCAAAGGGTTGCGTCCGGCAGTAGTAGGTCTGCTGGCAGCAGCTGCACTCGTCTTGATGAATGCTGAAAACTTCGGCAGTTATCAAATAGATTTGTATCAATTCATCATCAGTATAATTATTTTTCTAGTAACCTTTATAGGTACACGGAAATACAAAATCAATCCTATATTAATGATTATACTTTGCGGAGTGGCAGGGTTCCTGCTTTACTGAGAATAGGACGATTATGGGAAATCATCAAAAAAATCCGTATGATCGGCTCCGGAAATAATCATCAACTCTTTGTCATCACTGATTAGATAAAGCCGCAATAGATGGATTACAGATGTTATAACCTTTTCCTGATTTCAACATAAACAATATAGCACCCGGAAAACAGGCGGCATACAAATCAACTGCCACTGCCCCGGAATTCTTTATTCATCGATAGGACGTGAATATAATACCCAGGCAGTGGCAGTAAAAATAAAATCTAAAATTAAAGAAACACTCCCGCTTCTTACAGTTTTACTTTCTTTTTAGTACCCTTCGACTCATTGTGCAAACGATCCAACGCTGTCACTACATACTGGTACTTCGTTTTTCCATCGTTATAAGGTAATGGATAAAAATGGTCACGGGTAATGGCTACAATATGGGAAGCATCATCCAAATTGATTTTTTCTTTTTTATCAAAGCGATAAACCACATACTGTACAGCTTTGTCCATCTCGTCCTTTGCCTTCGGAGCTGTCCAGAAGAGTACCGGACCTTCATACGTCCATACCATCTTCACCTTCTTTACTTTACCTGGAGCCTTATCGTCCATAAAAGGAGATTCAGGAATCAAAGCCGGATAACGATGATACTCCTTCTCCAGCATAGTGCGGTAATTGCCGGCATTATCCACCACTGCAGCAGCATACCATTGACAACTTCCCTGCACGGTAGGAAGCGACCGTTGCAACTTCATTTTGGCAGGCATCTGGTTTTGTAACGGATTACGGGCATCCGCCTTGTTCACCGTACGCATCACATCCTGACCGATAAATAACGGACGCGAAGCGGCATGTTTTGCCCACCAATGTATCAAGTTGTCATAATCGGCAGCAGGATGACCTATTTCCCAATAAATCTGAGGGATATTATAATCTACCCAACCATTATTAATCCACATCAGCACATCTGCATACAAATCATCATAATTCTGAAGACCGCGTGTATCACTTCCATTCGGATCATTTTTCTTGTTGCGGTAGATACCAAAAGGAGAAACACCGAACTTCACCCACGGCTTACACTCGCGCACAGTTTCGTGAATTTCCTTTATCAGCACATTCACGTTGTCACGGCGCCAATCGGCTTTATTACTGTATCCGCGACCATATTGCGCAAAACTGACATGATCAGGAAAATCTTCGCCCGGGTTGGGATAAGGATAGAAATAATCATCCATATGAATGGCATCCACATCATAACGGGTAACAATATCGCGCACAATCTTGCAAATGTATTTACGGTTTTCGGGCAAAGCCGGATCAAAATAAAGTTGACCAGCATAATTCACGAAACGTTCCGGATTCTTATTATACGGATGAATGGGTGATAAGGCAGTAGTTCCCTTTGTCTTGGCACGGTAAGGGTTAATCCAGGCATGGAACTCCATTCCACGCTTATGGCATTCATCAATCATGAACTGCATCGGGTCCCAGTAAGGTGAAGGCACTCTGCCCTGCACTCCTGTAAGAAAGCGGCTCCACGGCTCATAAGAAGATTTATACAAGGCATCGGCTTCTGCACGTACCTGAAAAATTATCGCATTAATGCCTGCGCCCTGCAGACTGTTTAGTTGATTTATTAACAGCCGCTGTATCTTCTCTGTCGGCATTCCCTGGAACTGTCCATTCACACACTGAATCCATGCACCGCGGAACTCACGTTTAGGATAACGTGTCTGAGCACTGACAACAGAAGTAAAAAGTAGTGCTATCAATAAAAGAAGAATAGTTTTTGCTCTCATTTTGTTATTCTTGTTTAATACGCTTGCAAAGATAAGAAAACTTATAATTATCTTTGCATATTAAACCAAATTCAATAAAGAATGTCAGAAAGTAACTATATATCCATAAAAGGAGCAAAGGTAAACAACCTCAAAAACATCGATGTAAACATTCCACGCAACAAGCTGGTCGTCATCACGGGACTATCCGGTTCCGGAAAATCATCCTTGGCTTTTGATACATTATACGCTGAAGGTCAGCGACGCTATGTAGAAAGCCTGTCATCATACGCCCGTCAATTTCTGGGCCGCATGAGCAAGCCTGAGTGTGATTTCATCAAAGGTATACCACCCGCTATCGCCATAGAGCAAAAAGTGAACAGCCGCAATCCTCGTTCCACCGTGGGTACTTCCACCGAAATATATGAGTATCTGCGACTGCTCTATGCACGCGTGGGGAAGACTTATTCCCCCATTAGCGGGCAACTGGTGAAAAAACATAGCATTGAAGATATTGTAAACTGTATGCTTTCCTTTCCTAAAGGAACGAAATACACGGTTCTCACTCCTATGATGCCCCGTGAAGGCCGTACACTGCTCCAGCAACTGGAAATGGACTTGAAACAAGGATTTACCCGTATAGAGGTGAACCGTGAAATAGTCCGTATAGAAGATTTTCTGCAACAAACAGCTGCCGAAGATAAAAAACAAAACATCTATCTGCTGGTAGATCGCATGACAGCCGATGATAGCAAAGACAGTATCAGCCGCCTCACCGATTCTGCCGAAACGGCCATGTACGAGGGAGACGGGAATTGTCTCCTCCGCTTCTACTCTGCTGACGGAAGTACGCAGCTGTTCTCTTTCAGCACTAAATTCGAGGCCGACGGAATTAAATTCGAAGAACCGAATGACCAAATGTTTTCATTCAATTCCCCTCTCGGCGCTTGTCCCGAATGCGAAGGCTTCGGTAAAGTGATAGGTATAGATGAACATCTGGTGATTCCAAACCGTGCTCTGAGTGTATATGACGGAGCTGTCCTTTGCTGGCGTGGTGAAAAGATGGGGGAATGGCTACAGGAATTCATTCATGAAGCTCCCGCCCACGATTTCCCCATCTTCGCCCCTTATTATGAACTGACACAGGAACAAAAAGATTATTTATGGCATGGACCTAGAAATAAGGCCTGTATAGATTCTTTCTTCAAAATGCTGGAAGAAAACCAATATAAAATACAATATCGTGTGATGCTGGCACGATACAGGGGAAAAACTATTTGTCCTGTCTGCCACGGAACACGCTTGAAAAAAGAAGCCGGTTATGTAAAAGTAGGTGGAAAATCCATCTCTCAACTGGTTGACTTACCTATTCACGACTTAAAAGAATTCTTCCGCACTCTAGAACTAGATGCACATGACACAGCCATCGCCAAACGGATCTTAACGGAAATTACCAACCGCATCAACTTCCTCATGGATGTGGGTTTGGGATATCTTACACTGAACCGTCTCAGCAACTCGCTCTCCGGCGGTGAAAGCCAGCGCATCAATCTGACCACCTCATTAGGCAGCAGCTTGGTAGGCTCACTCTATATCCTGGACGAGCCCAGTATCGGATTACACAGCCGTGACACCGACCGGCTGATAAAAGTACTTCGTCAGTTACAGGAGCTGGGAAACACCGTAGTAGTGGTAGAACATGATGAAGAAATAATCCGTGCTGCCGATTATATCATTGATATCGGTCCTCAAGCAGGACGTTTAGGAGGACAAATAGTATATCAAGGCAACATGAACGATCTTCAAAGAAACAGTAACAGTTATACGGTGCGCTATTTGTTGGGAGAAGAAAACATAGAGATTCCCCGATGTCATCGTCCGTGGAACAATTATATAGAAATAAAAGGCGCGCGTGAAAACAACCTTAAAGGCATTGACGTAAAATTTCCACTGAATGTAATGACGGTAGTTACGGGAGTCAGCGGTTCGGGGAAGAGTACGTTGGTACGTGATGTCTTTTACAAGGCATTGAAACGCGAATATAGTGAAGCTAGCGAACGGTCGGGTGAGTTCATCTCTTTGGAAGGAGATGTACAGCTGGTGAAAGATATTGAATTTGTAGACCAGAATCCTATCGGAAAATCATCACGCAGCAATCCGGTAACCTATGTAAAAGCATACGACGAAATACGAAAACTCTTTGCCGAACAGCCTCTTGCCAAGCAAATGGGATATACTGCCGGATATTTCTCATTCAATACCGAAGGCGGGCGCTGTGAGGAATGCAAAGGTGACGGTACGGTAACCGTTGAAATGCAATTTATGGCAGATTTGGTACTAGAATGTGAGTCTTGTCATGGAAAACGTTTCAAGAGCGACACGCTGGAAATAAAATTCCAAGACAAGAGCATCTATGACATTCTGGAAATGACAGTGAATCAAGCCATTGAATTCTTTGCCGAATACAATCAAAAAAAGATAGTGAAGAAACTAATTCTATTACAAGAAGTGGGATTGGGATATATAAAGTTAGGACAAGCCTCCTCCACTCTTTCCGGCGGCGAGAACCAACGCGTAAAACTAGCTTATTTTCTGAGCATAGAGAAAGCACAACCCACTATTTTTGTATTCGATGAACCAACCACAGGTCTGCATTTTCATGATATCAAGAAACTGCTGGAAGCATTTGAAGCCTTAATCAGCCGCGGACATACCATTATCATTATCGAGCATAATATGGATGTGATAAAATGTGCCGACCATGTGATTGACCTAGGACCCGAAGGAGGAAATATGGGAGGAAATCTGGTAGTTGCGGGCACTCCGGAAGAGGTTGCAGCATGTGCGGCATCTTATACGGGACAGTTTTTACGTGAAAAACTGGCGATGGATTCTCCTGATTGATTTTTTATTCACCGTTGATTGTCCAAACTGACACAAATTATTAAATATGATTATACGCAATATACCACTAGATGATAAATGGGAATTTAAAAGTGATTTATTCCGTTCTATAAGTTTAGCATTTTGTGGTATGATTGCAGAATCATTTTACTAAAAATCTGTTTTAATGTTTTCCACATTGTCAATCTAAACGAAAATATGAGTAAATTTAGAATTGAATTAACAACCTTATAAATCAACAGAATATGAAAAAACTTTTTTTACTACTCTTGCTGTTCCCTTTCCTATTGGGATGTTCACAAAAAGAGAAAGAATTCACCGTTCTTCAATGGAACATTTGGCAAGAAGGAACTGTAATTCCCGGTGGTTACGACGCTATTGTGAATGAAATAGCCCGTCTTCGTCCGGACTTCGTCACATTGAGCGAAGTACGTAATTACGAAAACACCAATTTCACTGCCCGCCTAGTGCAATCATTAAAGGAAAAAGGAGAAACCTATTACTCCTTCTATACCTATGATACAGGTCTGTTAAGCCGATACCCCATCACTGATTCATTAACCGTTTTTCCCGAAAAGAATGACCACGGCAGTATCTATCGCCTTACAGCCGATATAAACGGACAGAAAATAGCAGTCTACACCGCTCATCTTGATTATTTGGATGACGCCTATTATAATGTACGCGGATATGATGGCTCTACTTGGGAAGAAATCCCTATCCCCACTACCGTAGAAGAAGTATTAAAGAGAAATGTAGCCTCACAACGCGATGACGCCATCAGACTATTCATTGAACAGGCAAAAAAAGATCGTGCAGCCGGCTACACCATCATTTTAGGAGGAGATTTTAATGAACCTTCACATCAAGATTGGACTGAAGAGACCAAAGACCTGTATGACCATCATGGCTTTGTAATCCCCTGGACAGTTCCTGTCCTGTTAGACGAAGCCGGATTGAAAGACGCCTATCGAGAATTCTATCCAGATGTATTAAACTATCCCGGCTTCACTTATCCTTCGGATAATCCGGCAAAGCCCGCCGACAAAATAACCTGGGCTCCCAAAGCAGATGAACGCGACCGTATAGATTACATTTGGTATTATCCCGAAAAGGGGTTGAAAGTGAAAGACGCCGCCATTTTCGGTCCGAAAAATTCCATAGTCCGTGCACAGCGTATTCAGGAAACATCTAAAGACAAGTTTATAGAACCATCGGGCGTATGGCCTACAGACCATAAAGGAGTACTGGTTACTTTCCAATATCCCGCCAAATAATATCGTTTTTCCCAATATTTCTGTTATCTTTGTCCAATAACCTAATTTATTATCCTATGACCAAATGTACACATAAGCAGTTAATGACCGCCTGTATGTTAGCAGGCACATTGATATTGGGAGCATGTACCAGTACTCCCCCTGTAACAAAAGAGGTATCCATTGTACCCATAACCAACCATCTGGAGGAAACAAACGGTGCTTTTGTATTGAAAAGTAATACCTCCATCGGTGTTATTGACGCCGAACTAATTCCCGCAGCCGAGTATTTGGCCGATATGCTTTCCAGTGCCACAGGCTACGACCTTAAAGTAAAAGAAGGCGAAGGAACCATCACCCTTGCCTTGGGGGATGTTCAAGGAAAAGAAGGTGCCTATACCCTGACAGCCGAGAGCGATAAGGTCAACATTACAGGTAACTCTTACGGAGGTGTCATTGCAGGTATCGAATCCCTCAGACAGCTGTTTCCCCCGCAAATAGAATCTAAAGAAATTGTTAAAGGTACAGACTGGGCCATACCGGCCGTTAACATTCAAGATGCCCCCCGCTTTGAATGGAGAGGCATCATGCTGGACGTATCCCGCCATTTCTACACAATAGATGAGGTGAAAGAATTACTGGATGTCATGGCCCTTTACAAGATGAATAAATTCCACTGGCATCTTACCGATGACCAAGGATGGCGTATCGAAATCAAGAAATATCCTTTACTGACGGAAAAAGGAGCCTGGCGCAAATTCAATTCCCATGACCGCGAATGCATACGTCAGTCAAAGACTGATAACAATCCGGATATGGCAATTCCCGAAGACAAGATACGCATCGTAGAAGGTGACACCCTATATGGAGGCTACTACACTCAGGAAGATATCAAGGATGTCATAGCATACGCCAAAATACGAGGCATAGATATTATTCCCGAAATTGATATGCCGGGACACATGCTGGCAGCTGTGAGTAACTATGAAGGTGTTTCCTGTTTTAACGAAACCGGTTGGGGAAGCGTCTTCTCCTCACCTGTTTGTCCGGGGAAAGACTCTGCATTGGAGTTCTGCAAGAATGTTTATGCAGAACTGATAGCCCTTTTCCCCTATAAGTATGTACATATAGGAGGTGACGAAGTAGAAAAAACCAATTGGAAAAAATGTCCGGACTGCCAGAAACGTATGCATGACAATAATCTGAAAACCGAAGAAGAACTGCAATCATGGTTCATTCATGACATGGAGAGATTCTTTAACGGGAAAGGCAAAGAAATGATAGGCTGGGATGAAATCATTGAAGGCGGATTGTCTAAAACAGCTACCGTAATGTGGTGGCGCAGCTGGGTAAAAGATGCAGCGACCAAGGCAACGGCACAAGGCAACCCTGTCATTTTCACTCCTAACGGACAATTTTATTTGGATTATGCAGAAGACAAGAATTCTATGGCAAGCATTTATAATCTGGATACGACAGACAACCTGACTCCCGAGCAGCAGTCGCTGATTTTAGGAGTGCAGGGAAATATTTGGTGCGAATGGATTCCTTCCAACGCACGTATGCAATATATGGCCATTCCACGTTTGCTGGCTATTGCCGAATTAGGTTGGAGCAAACCGGAGCAAAAAGACTGGAATGCCTTCAAACAACGCCTGTCTGATCAGTTTGAACGTCTCAATATCATGGGTATCAATTACCGTATACCCGATTTGGAAGGCTTTAATGCCGTCAACGCCTTTATCGGTGAAGGAACCATCAATGTAACTTGCCTTGACCCCACTGCGGAAATTCACTATACCACTGATGGCAGTACTCCTACTTTACAATCTCCCGTATATGAAGGTCCCATCAAAGTGACTGAAACCACAGACTTTACTTTCTGCACCTTCCGCCCTAATGGAAAGAAAGGTGACATAGCCAAGACCCGTTTCATCAAAAGTGAATATACCCCCTCTGTAACTGCCGCTCCTTCCAATCCGGGTTTGAAAGCTACATGGTACGAATTTAAAGGAAATAAATGCAGTGAAATAGAAAAAGCTCCGGTCAATGGTACTTATCCAGTGGAAGACGTTATGATTCCTAAAAAAGTAAAAGGAAATATCGGACTGATTATCAAAGGATATTTCAATGCTCCTCAAGACGATATCTACACTTTTGCACTCCTGTCCGACGATGGTAGTACATTGACCATAGACAGTGAACAGATAGTAGACAATGACGGGCCTCACGGACCTAAGGAAATAGTGGGACAAAAGGCATTGGCGAAAGGATATCATCCAATGGAATTACGTTATTTCGACCAAAACGGAGGACAACTGAAATTAAAAGTAACAGGTAGTGATGGTAAAGAAATTCCGTTCACGCATCTCTATGCGCATTAATCTCACATAAAAAGTTTTTCCACCACAGATTATACAGATTTACATAGATTGAATTTCAATGAATTCTCCCATTCAATAATCTGCGTAATCTGTGGTGGAATTACATCAATCAGAAGTAAACTCCGAACCCTATCTTGAAGCCTAATTTACTAAATTCTGAAATATCACTAAAACTCAAGTCATAATATACAGACGGCTCAATAGTCACATTTCTGCCCAAGAAAAAAGCATATCCGACTTCCGGTGTCAAACAAACCAGATTCTTTTTAAATCCTACACAAGAAAGGTGCTTATACGCCATTCCCAATCCTCCATAAATACCGCAACTGGAAAAATAATAACGTCCTTGTGCACCAATACTGGTTTCATCCATTCCATGTTCTACATAATTGCCCTTAAAATTCAGCAATACAGCCACATTATCGGCTACAAACGCACCACCGGTCAAAGCGAAACCAAAATTTGTACCCTCATTCTTGCTATGAGATAGGTCAAGCCCTGTCAATGAAGCATTCACATACCATACCTCCTTCTCAAATTGAGCATGTGCACTCAGTGCAGTCATTACCAACAGCATCAAGCTGACTAAAATTTTCTTCATAATGTTGTCGTTTAATAGTTATTTTTTATTTTCCAAATCACGTTCACGTCTTTCCTCCGCCTTTTCTTTCTTACGAAGGACAATCCATAACAACGCTATTATCATATAGGATAAACCTACTGTGAGATACTTTTCCGTATCACTTATTTCCGTATTACGCGGAATAAAATAAACGGCCATCGCTGTAGTATAAACCAACAAAGCGACAGGCAACCAAATCGATTTTCTATATTTTTTCATAAACTATGCTGTTTTGTTTCCTATAC
>ERZ791907.1222-NODE-1222-length-18536-cov-2.937666_pt1 | contig 18536 bp, 15 predicted proteins | sample MGYA00510145_ERZ791907 | MGnify/ENA primary metagenome ERZ791907 (study PRJEB30046, sample SAMN00792089) | human gut metagenome | study: EMG produced TPA metagenomics assembly of the A metagenome-wide association study of gut microbiota in type 2... | reverse complement strand
GATTTTATTTCAACGTTGATCTTCTTTTCTTTGTAGGTTACGACAGTTTTTCCGTAGCCTGTCATGGATAGTATCATTGGCTTTTACATTTTTATTTCTGCAAATGTACGAAAAAGGGGTGAAAATACCAAGAGACAGTTTAATAAGGTTATCAAATTCTTGTCTAATTTTGTGATACTATTTCTTTTTTGTGAAAAATCTGACAATGGCAATAAGTAGAATGATGGACGTGTGCAGAAGATTCGCTAAAATTTGCCCTACGAATATTAGCAGCGAAGTGCCGTAATGGGCAATTTGGGTGAACATGAGTGTCACCGATGCCATGTTGTAGGCAAGGCAAGTGATTAAATGCTTGCGTTGTTCTGCGCCTTTTCTGGTCAATAAAAGGATGGTGATAATGCAGAAAACTATCGATGAAACCGTGAAAAATGAATCGGAAACCTGAAAATACCGCTCGCCGAAGAGCAATAAGGCCACAACGGTCGCAAGAAGGAATAACCATCCTCCAGTCACCATCAGATTACGCTTTGTAGGCTTGCTCATAGATGATTGTTTTTCGGTGGGTTCTGAACATGGCTGTCATGGCAACGGATAGCCATGCGTCGGGTAGTGTTTCGCTGCCCGAAGATTAACGGCTTGCAGCCGTGCGGCCTGTCGTTCGTCATCGCTTGCTGGGGCTTTGTCGTCGGACTGGGCAGCAACGGCAGGATGGGACTGTCTTTAGCCTCGCCTTTGGCTGATGTGCTCAGCAATGCAAAGTTACCCAATTTCACCAAAATACCAAATTTTTCCTGTCGGACGTTGAAGGAGCATCATCCATTGTCACATCATCTTCGATGTGTCCAGAAAGCAGCCGTCAATATTTATTTGTCTGATTTTTTTACCATGGTTTTGCCTCCGCTTTCCGAATGCTAATCCAAATCGAAGTAAAAGCTAAGCTTTCGTGTTGCCAAAGGTCGTCTTTGATCGAGCGAAAGTTCACCTTTTGTTGTGTGAAAGTTAATTTGCTGATGCTAAACTTGTTACTGCCGATCTATAGACAATGCGTTTTGTCAATAATTTTCGTTTCAGATGCCGTGTTGAGAGTCACTTTCCGTCTCTCGTTATCTATTCTCTTCTCATCGTCTGACAAGAGTTCAGTCAGTTGGAGCGGGTCTTTCACAATCCTTTGAATAGCGAAAATAAACACAATGAGTTTTAATTTGTTATCTATAAGGTGTGGAATTTTCAAAATTTAGCCGTATCTTTGCACTTTGAAGAGTTGGCTCTCAATCGGTGGAGCCGTTGCTCATAAATAGAGAAACGAATTATGTCTTGTATATTGAACATAGAAACAAGCACCAATGTGTGCTCCGTTGCCTTGAGTGAAAATGGCGCATGCATCTACGAACAGGAAGACCACAGCGGTCCGAATCACGGTGAGCGTCTTGGAACGTTCGTCGATGAGGCCTTGTCGTTTGCCGACAGCCACGCCATTCCAGTCGATGCCGTAGCCGTCAGCAGCGGTCCGGGTTCCTATACGGGCTTGCGCATCGGCACCTCGATGGCCAAAGGCATCTGCTACGGTATCGATGTCAAGTTGATAGCGGTCCCCACGCTCGAACTTCTCTGTGTTCCTGTCTTGCTTCGCAATGAGGAGATGGAGGAAAACGCACTATTGGTCCCGATGCTCGATGCGCGTCGGATGGAGGTTTATGCTCAGGTTTTCGACCGTGCTTTGAAGGAGGTCCGCCCCATTCAGGCCGATGTCGTCGATGAGAATACCTATCGGGAGTATCTCGACAAAGGACCGGTCTATTTTTTCGGCAATGGTGCTGAGAAATGCATGGACGTTATCAATCACCCCAATGCCCATCTGATAAAGGGAGTTGAGCCGTTGGCCAAGAATATGCAGCCACTGGCAGAGAAACGGTTGGCTTTGGGGCAATTTGAGGATGTGGCCTACTTTGTGCCCATGTACCTGAAGGACTTCGTGGCAAAGCAGGCGAAACCCCTGTTGTAGGATTTGAATTTGCAAATGATGTGCGTCGCAGTGAAATAGAGTCGGTGAAGATTGACTACTTCGTGTCCTTTCATGGCTTTTTAGTACATGCTGCCCAGCACATTCCATTTAGAAAATAAAAATAGAAATCAATGAATATTGACGGATTGGATTACAATACCCAGCGTGAGAAATTAGTGTTGCCCGAATATGGGCGTGAGATTCAGGATATGGTAGCTTACTGCGTGACCCTCCCTACCAAGGAAGAGCGACAGGATTGCGCCGAGACCATTATCTCGATCATGGACAGAATGAACCAGCAGAACCATGGTAATGCTGACCATATCCAAAAGCTATGGGATCATTTGGCATTGATGGCTGACTTCAAGCTGGATATCGACTATCCCTTTGATGTCTCGCAGGCCATGAAAATAGCCTCGAAGCCTGAACCGATGACTTATCCCATGTCGAAAATCCCTGTTCGACACTATGGTAAAATGATGTTTGAACTATTCGAAAAGCTGAAGAATATGGAGGAGGGCGATGAGCGCACTGAGCTCATTCGTGTGGTGGCCAATCAAATGAAACGCTGCCTTATACAGTGGGGGCATGGATCTTCCGACGATGAGAAGGTGGCTTCTGATTTGGCTCGCTTCACCGACGGGAAGGTACAGCTCGACCTCGACACGTTCAAATTTGATAAAATCAACGCACGCGATTTGATACAGCCGCGCAATAACAATAAAAAGAAACGGTAGGTATGGAGGCCTTTATGATAGAAGGCGGACACCGCCTGTCAGGTACGATAATCCCCCAGGGTGCCAAAAATGAGGCACTGCAGGTGATTTGTGCCACTCTGCTGACTTCGGAGGAGGTCGTCATTAGGAATATTCCTAACATCCTCGACGTCAATAATCTTATAAAGTTGTTGAAAGACATAGGTGTCGAAGTGAGAGAGCTTGCCCCAAGCGAGTATTCGTTCAAGGCTGGCAACGTGAACCTTGATTTCCTGGAGAGCGAAGAGTTTGTTGAGAAATGCGCATCGCTCCGTGGAAGCGTACTGCTTTACGGACCCATGTTGGGGCGTTTCGGCAAAGCCACCATCACAAAGCCAGGTGGTGACAAGATCGGTCGCCGCCGATTGGATACCCATTTCCTTGGATTCAGAAACCTCGGCGCACGGTTCGTTCACGTTGAGGATAGGAACGTCTATGAGTTGAAAGCCGATAAGCTCGTCGGAACCAATATGTTGCTCGATGAGGCTTCCGTTACGGGAACGGCAAATATCATCATGGCATCGGTATTGGCTGAGGGAACAACTACCATCTACAATGCTGCGTGCGAACCGTACATACAGCAACTGTGCCACATGCTCAACGAAATGGGTGCTCGAATCAGTGGCATCGCCAGCAACCTGCTCACCATTGAGGGTGTGAGCAGCCTTCATGGTGCCCAGCATCGCATCCTTCCCGACATGATTGAGGTGGGATCGTTCATCGGTATGGCAGCCATGATAGGCGATGGCATACGAATCAAAGATGTGTCGGTGAAGAATCTTGGAATCATTCCTGACACATTCCGTAGGCTTGGCATACAGATAATTGAGGAAGGCGACGACCTTTTTATTCCCAAACAAGGACACTACTGCATCGATTCGTTCATCGATGGAACGATAATGACCATCAGCGACGCACCGTGGCCTGGTGTCACGCCCGACCTGATATCAGTGTTGCTCGTCGTTGCCACACAGGCGCAGGGCAGTGTGCTCTTCCATCAAAAAATGTTTGAGAGCCGCTTGTTCTTCGTCGATAAGCTTATCGACATGGGTGCTCAGATAATTCTTTGCGATCCGCATCGTGCGGTGGTCGTAGGTCACGACCATCGCCGCACGTTGAGAGGCGGACGCATGTCGAGTCCTGATATACGGGCTGGCATTGCGTTGCTCATAGCTGCCCTTTCGGCAAAGGGGACGAGTCGAATCGACAACATCACGCAGATAGACCGTGGCTATGAGAACATCGAGGAGCGGCTGAACGCACTCGGTGCGCATATCCAACGGGTGGATATATGTTAGGCAACGGAGGTGAAGAGGGTATGAAACTTTCGGTATTTGGACAGATGTCTTGCTGGAATGTGCCAGCTTCTCTGCTCCATAGTCTTCGGTAACGCAAGTCCTTCCTTGACTCGTTCAACTCCAAAATCTACCAAACCTTTCAAGATAGATGATAAAACGAGAAACCGTTTATAAGATAGGTGTCATCGGAAAGCCCCACGGTGTTCGTGGGGAGGTGTGCATTCGTTTCGCCGATGATGTGTTCGACCGTGTTGAGGCTGACTACTTGCTGCTCGATATGGAAGGTATTCTTGTGCCTTTCTTCATGGAGGAGTATCGTTTCCGCACCGACGAGACGGTATTGGTGAAGTTTTGCGACATCGATACTGAGGAAAGAGCGCGCGAACTTACAGGGGCAGAGGTCTATTTTCCACGCTCTCTTGCCGAGGACGAGGACGGACAAGTGTCCTGGGCTCAAATCATCGGATACTGTTTGGTGGATAGCAGGACGGGAAAGGTCATCGGACACATTGAGACAGTCGATGAAACGACGTTGAATACCTTGTTTGAGGTTGCGACAGATGACGGCAAACAACTGTTGATACCTGCCAGAGAGGACCTCATTAGGGAAGTAGATACAGAGAAAAGAATAATCAAAATGGAGATTCCAGATGGACTTCTGGAACTCTGATATTAACATAACGTTCAATCTCCGTTGTGCTAAATGATGGATTTTGAGCAGTGAATATAGAATGATGAAGCAACAAATATGTATTCTTGGCTCAACGGGAAGTATCGGAACGCAAGCTCTTGATGTGATAGAGCAGCACTCCGACCTATACGAGGTTTATGCACTGACGGCCAACAATCATTGGAGAGAACTTGCCGCACAAGCTCGCAAGTTCCGTCCGGCGGCAGTTGTGATTGCCAATGCCGACCATTATGAAGCCCTTACCAAGGAGTTGGAGGACCAACCCGATATAAAAGTTTATGCCGGAAGTGACGCTCTGAAGCAGATAGTTGAGGCAGAGCCCATCAATATGGTACTTGCGGCAATGGTAGGGTTCTCCGGTTTGGAGCCAACCATCAATGCTATCAAGGCAAGAAAGAAGATTTGCCTGGCAAATAAGGAAACGCTCGTGGTCGCTGGAGAACTTATCTGCAAGTTGGCGCTTGACTATCATGCTCCGATATTACCGGTAGATAGTGAGCATAGTGCCATTTTCCAGAGTCTTGTGGGGGAGGATGAGAACGAGATAGAGAAGATATTGCTCACCTGTTCAGGAGGTCCGTTCCGCCTTTTCTCCAGCGAACAGCTCCAGACAGTGACCGCAGCCGATGCGTTGAGGCATCCGACGTGGGACATGGGTGCGAAAATCACCATCGATTCGGCATCATTGATGAACAAAGGCTTCGAGGTGATAGAAGCGAAATGGCTCTTCGGCGTGCCGGCAGAGAAGATTCAGGTGTTGATACATCCACAGTCGATTGTCCACAGTGCGGTACAGTTTGCCGATGGCGGTGTGAAGGCGCAGTTGGGCGTACCCGACATGCGTCTGCCGATACAGTATGCCTTTTCGTTCCCAAAGCGTTTGTCGTTGAATGGTGACCGTCTGGACCTGTTCCGCCAGCCGTTGGAATTCTTTGAGCCTGATACCGAGAAATTCCGCTGTCTGGCCATGGCTTATGAGGCCATCTCTAAGGGCGGAAACATGCCGTGTATATTGAATGCGGCTAACGAAATAGTTAACGAGGGTTTCAGGAACGGGGCGTGCTCATTCCTCGAAATGGGCGAAATCATCGAGAAAACGATGTCAAAAGTGTCCTTCGACAAGAGTCCTGACCTTGACGTTTATCTGCAGACCGATGCCGAATCACGCAAAGTGGCACAGGAATTGATGTCTGGGAGGTAATTGAACAGTGGCAAGGTAATCAATAGAATATAAATAAAACATAAGAATAGACAATAATTAATGGAAACATTTCTGATTAGATTGCTCCAGTTTGTTTTGGCAATCTCTTTGCTTGTCCTCCTTCATGAGGGTGGACATATGTTCTTCTCTAAGCTCTTCGGCGTGAGAGTAGAGAAATTTTTCGTGTTCTTCGATGTAGCTATCGGCAAATGGAACGGCATGCTTTTCAAGTGGAAGCCCAAGAAAGACGACACCACCTATGGCATCGGCTGGCTGCCTTTGGGTGGATATTGCAAGATTGCTGGAATGATCGACGAGAGTTTCGACACCGAACAGATGAAGAAAGCCCCAGAGCCGTGGGAGTTTCGTGTAAAACCGGCATGGCAGCGCTTGTTGATTATGATTGGTGGTGTACTGGTGAATTTCCTGCTGGCGCTCTTCATCTACTCCATGATCATGTTTACGTGGGGCGAAAGCTACTATAAGGTGGCTGATATGTCGATGGGTATGGTGTTCAACGATGAGGCAAAGGCCCTTGGATTTCAAGATAGGGACGTCATGATAGGCACCGACAAGGGAGCGTTCCGCGAGTATGCCAACGTCAATGGCGACTTCTTCCGTCAGATTGCCCAATCAAACTATGTCGATGTGCTTCGTAACGGCAAGAAGAAACGTATCGCCATGCCTGGCGATATGGATATGTTGTCGATGATAAAGAACCGTCCACTTTTCGCCGAACCCTACATTCCGGCTCGCATTGACAGTGTGATGGGTGGCTCACCAGCGCAGAAAGCCGGCCTGAAGGAGGGCGATCTGTTGAAATCTATCAACGGAAAACCAGTTGAGACGTGGGCGGAGATGAATTACCAGATGGGTGTTTTGAGCGATGTGGCTTCGGTAAAGGAGACCCGTAAAGACTCCTTGGCACTGCGCAATGTGGTTCTGACGGTACAACGCGCCGGAACTGACAAGATAGACACGGTGAGAATGATGCTCAATCCTGAAATGAAACTCGGCGTACTGCAAAGCACCCTTGCCAACTATTACAAGCCAACGCAGGAGAATTATTCGTTTTTGGCCAGTTTCCCCGCAGGAGTGAAGTACGGAGTGAATATCTTGCGCGGATATGTGAGCAACTTCCGTTATCTCGCTTCGGCTGATGGGGCGAAGAGTCTCGGAGGTTTCGGTTCCATTGGCAAGATGTTCCCACCTTTTTGGGACTGGTATATGTTTTGGAACATGACGGCTTTCCTGAGCATTATCCTTGCTTTCATGAACATTCTTCCTATTCCAGCACTCGATGGAGGTCACGTGGTATTCCTTCTCTATGAGATGATCACACGTCGCAAGCCGTCCGAAAAGTTCATGATACGTGCTGAATATGCTGGTATCACCATTCTTATTTTACTGATGATTGTCGCCAATCTGAACGATGTGTTGCGATGGATTGGATTGATGTAGGGTGAGATGGTACGGCAATCGACAAGGAAACAGGAATGACAACGACCTTCAATACTGGCGAAACCCAAGAGACCCTACGACGCGACTATAACCCCGACGGCTCGGTGCTTAGGCGTGCGCAACTGCGTATGCTCGATATGCTCGATTATTTGGCTGAGGCTGCTGGCAAGGCCAATGTGAGTTGGCGATTGGATGGTGGGAATGTGTTGGGCGCTTTGCGTCATGGGGGCTTCATTCCTTGGGACGACGATGTCGATATCGTGGTCAGTCAGAAAGACTACAAGCGATTCTGCGACTATCTAAAGGAACATCCTCATCCTCAATACCTGCTTCAGGACAACACCACTGATGAGGGCTATCTGAAGTTTTGGGCAAGTTTTCGTGATCTGAAGAGCGAGCATGTCAGTACCGAGGATGAGCAATCGCGCGACAGAAGGGCATTGGAGAACATGAGATACAGAGGACTCCACATTGACATCTTTCCCTATGAGGACCGCATTCTGCCAGGTTTGCAGCGCATAGCCGGCAAGTTGGCGGTGAAAGTCAATCTCGATATAGCCCCGCACCACCCGTTGCTGGGCAGATGGAGTTACAAAATTCTCGACAAATGCGTATTTCCCGTATTCCGTTTCATCGGCCATCTGTTTGGCAAGCGTGGAAAATTCATGCACACCTATGGCACATGGTTCTATGAGCGCTTTCCCGTCGAGGTTGTAAGGCCCTACAAACCCATCTCGTTCGAGGGAAAGGAATACAACGGGCCTGCCCAACCAGCAGACTTTTGCAAGATAATTTATGGCGATTACATGGCATTGCCACCCAGAGACAAGCGAAACCGCCATCAAGTCACAATAAAGTTCCTATAGCAATAGGGACTTTTTTTTGTTTGCTTTCCATTCCCTTGTCGAAAGAATCGGTCAGCCCTGTGTCGGCCGCACACTATTTTTGTATCACCGCCACGCAACGAACCACACTGGTTCGTTGAGCCGACGAACACCGTGGCTGGGTGAAAAATCTTTACAAATAAGTCTTTTATTCAATGCTTTGTAAGTGGTTTGTAATTAGTGCGTTGTGCTTTCTTTGGCGAAGGGTGAGCTATTGGTATGCGAATGATGATCTATTGGCATACGAAAGGTGACCTATTGCAATGCGAAAGATGAACTATTGGCATGCGATGGCAAAGTCATTACCATGCGATTCCGAAAAATATTTACAAAAACAGAAGAACAACGATCCCGACTTCATCGCCCCGCCAACTGACCAACCATTGTGCGGGGCAAGCCGACGATGACGCAAAATCACGCAAAGGTTTAAAGGTCGTTGTGCTTCTGCTCCTCTATGGTGAACCGCAGCTTGTCTTTTATGCTCCCCTCTATGGTCCAGCCCAATGCCTGAAGCCGTGAGGTGTCGAACGTTGCCTTCTTGATGATTGAGAAGCCCGACTTCTCCCGCTTGTCAGGAATGTCGAAAACCACTTTCTTTCCATTAATTGACGCAATGGTTTCAGCCAACTCTCGTATGGTGATGTTTGAGTGCGGGTCGGCTATGTTGTAGGGAGTCATGTTCTCGCCCTTCAACAGCAGATAGAGGAGGGCTGAAGCACAATCGACCACATAGCACCATGAGCGGAACTGTTCACCCTTGCTCTTCATCACAATGTCGTCGCCTGCCAATACGTTGCGGATGAACTGGGCATAGACACGGTTGTCGTTTTCGGTGAAATAAGGGCCATAGACGTGCGACGGACGGGCTATGCTCACATCCAAACCGTACTGATGGGCATAGCAGACGCAGAGCGTCTCGGCTGCACGCTTCGACGACGGGTAGCAGGCGCGCAGTGTTGCCGTGTTTACATAGCCGCTATAGTCTTCGGTGAATGGGCTGCCGTCGCCCTCGCCATAGATTTCGCCCGATGAGACGAACACAAACTTGCGCAGTCCGTGACTGCTGCCGTAGCAAAGCAGATTGTTGACTCCGTAAAAGTTGGCTTTCATTACGCCTACAGGGTCGGAGGCATAGGCGCTTGGCGAGGCACCGCTTGCCGCGTCGATGATGAAATGAAAATCGATGTCGGTATCCAGTTCCTTGGTGACGTCGAAGGCGAGGAAGTGGAATCGGGGAGAGTGCCAGTAGTTGGCAAATCTTTTTTGCGCCCTTGCCTCATTTCTGCCAGCCGCATAAACGTGGAAGTCACCAGTGGTACGGCACATGAGCACATCGACAATACATCCTCCGATGAGCCCGGTTGCCCCTGTGACGAGGATGTTTGCTCCGTCGAGCAACTGCCAAGGCAAATCAGTCTTGGCCACATGCTCCAATTGATGTCGGTAGTCGCTTGTCATTTCAACCAATATTCCTTATCCGTATTTTTCAATGCCTTAAACAACTCAACGTCTTCCGTCTGCGTCAGTTTCAGTCCGTTGCGCTCTGAACCGGCGACAAGGTGCTGGTCGTCGATGCCCAATGCACCCAACAAGGTGCAAGATGCCACCGTGTTCTCTATGCCTTGTGCCTTGGCTTCGGCGTGTGCATCGAGTAAAGTCTTCAGTCGGTAGGTGTGTGGCGTCTGCGTTCGGATGAGTCGCTCACGCGGTATGGAAATGTTCGACAGGCAATCGCCCTTCACCTCCATAATGGCTTCCTTGCACACGAGTCCCGTCACGGCATAGCCGAACTCTCGGCATTTGGCGATGTTCTCGGAAATGATGCGCTCCGACACTAATGGTCGCACGCCGTCGTGTACCAAGACAATATCATCGTCGTTGCAACCTTTTGCTTTCAAGCCTTCCAAACCGTTGAGAATGGACTGCTGGTTGCTGTTGCCGCCTTTGAAAATCCATTTCAGTTTCGTTATGTTGAATTGGTTGGCATAGGCTTGCAGCACCACTTCCCAGCCCTGAAGGCAAACCACGCCCATGGCATCTATCTCCGGATGCTCCTGAAAAGCTTTCATCGTGTAGATGATGACGGGGATGTTGTCTATTGTCATGAACTGTTTGGGAATGTCTTGTCCCATTCTGTTGCCTGTGCCGCCTGCGGTTAATAATGCGATGTTCATATTGTTCGTTTTGTTGGTTGTCGATGATTTCTGTTTCACAAGTCGTACTGCACGTTGTGATAGGTGAAGATGAGCGGATAGAAGAATCCGCGAATCCAGCCCATGAGTCCTTTTGCGTTCCCGTTGTAATAGATGCTGTCGCGGTGTCGGGCACAGATGAGGCACAGTTGCACGAGTGCCCACAAGTCTTTTCTTAGCATCAGTCCCGCCATACGGTGAGCCAACGGCTGTGTTGTTGCGCTTCTTTCGCAGATGTATTGATAGAGCTTTTGCCAGTTGCGTTTTCCTTGCAGTTGCCGATAGTTGGCATAGCCCTTTGTGTAAGGTTCCGTTTTCGACATCCGGCTGTTGTCTATTCCGTGCGATTTGTTCTCCTGTGCTATGGCGGATTCCGGGTGGGAGCGGTGCCAGTTCAGTGGTTCGTCGATGCGCACGATGCCTCTTTGCAGCTGAGCATTGATGGCCAGCGACCAGTCGTAGTGGATGTAGCTTATCCAGTTGGCATGATTGTGGGCAAACTCGCGGCGCAGGAGCATCGTGTGTCCGGCAAATCCCGTGAAGAGGAGTGCCTCAAGGCTGTATTGTGGGGTAACATAGACCGACTTTTCGGGTGATTTGCCTCTGTGATGGCAACAGAAGCAGATGTCCTTGTCGCCAATGGCAGCCACCTGTTTCTCTATTTTCGTCGGATACCAGATGTCGTCTTGGTCGGCAATGGCAATGAAGTCGGACGTGGCTCGTCGGGCGGCTGTCTCGAAATTGGCATTGAAGCCCATGTTCTTTGTGTTGCTGAACACCTGAACATTTGGGTGCTCTGCCTTGTAAGCCTGTGCCATTGCCACGGTTTCATCAGTCGAGCCATCGTCTTGTATGATGATTTCCCGAATGGGGTAGGTCTGCCCGATGATGGAATCTACCTGTTCTTTCAGGTATTTGGCACCGTTATATGTGCAGACGATTACCGATACGGTCTTGAAATTGTTGTTTGCCATAGGTGATAATGTACTGCAAATGTATGAAAAATAATCCAAAGTCAGCGTAATATTGCGTAATAAGTAGATGCTCAAAATTAATTGCCACAATCTTTTCGCTTGTTTTTTTCATTCTGAAAGCTTACCGTTCACTTTTTAAAATCTTACCTTTTGCACGACAAAAGGGTAGCTATTGCCCTACAATTAATGAGCTATTGCAAAGCCAGAGACCAGCTTTTAAGAAACGGCTGTGAAATTATTTGACAAACATAGCCACTTCACGGTGCGAAAAACTGCAGAAAGAACGAGCCCCACCTATAAAAATAAATGGGAACTCGCTGCTGATAATTGAAAATAAAGGTTGTCAAACTTACTCACTACTGGTATCTTTGATGATGGAGACGGAGAGTGCTCCCAAGCCGAGAGCCACACCGGCAACTATCATCATGTTACTCTGAACAGCTCCCACCATGCTGAAGATGACTCCACCGATGGAGGCTGCAATAATTTGGGGTATGCAAATCGTACCATTGAACAATCCAAGGTAAGCTCCCATGTGTCCGTAGCCCTCCAGCGCGTTGGTGACGAAAGTGAAAGGCATGGCCAATATAGCCGCCCAAGCGCAACCAATGAGGATGAACGGCACGAACATGACATACTGGTCGTGGACGAAAGCCGTCATGACAAAGCCGACACCACCGATGGCAAGCGAAAAACTGTAGGCCAACTTGCGATTTTTGAACTGCGGCAACACCATCGCCCAAAGCACCGATCCGACAGCCTGAACAGCGAACAACACTCCCACCCAGTTGCCGGCAGCCTGATAACCCTCGCTGGCCACTTCGGTAGTATTCCAGCAGTTGGCTGCAACGGTTCCGTTGGTGTAAGTCCACATATACATGAAGGCAAACCACGAGAAGAACTGAACGAGGCCAACCTTCCAAAAAGTTGACGGAGCATTCTTCAGCAAGTCAATCCAATTCGCCTTCGACTCGTTGTCAGCTTCTTTCAAATTGTGATACTCAGCATATTCCTTCGGAGGCATCTCCTTCACCTTGGCAGTGGTATAGATCACACAAAGAATGAGGATGGCAGCACCGATATAGAATGAATATATCACCGAATCGGGAATAACACCCGACGGAGCTGTGTTGGCAATGCCGATGGCCGTGAAAAAGAACGGGAAAACATAACCCACCAGCGAACCAGCATTGCAGAGGAAACTCTGGATAGAGTAAGCAAGGGCTTTCTGATTCTCGTTCACTTCGTCGCCTACAAGCATCTTGAACGGCTGCATGGCCATGTTGATACTCGTGTCGAGGAACATCAATGCAATCAGTCCAAAAACCATCGCCGTCGAAACCGTCATGCCCAACGAACCGGCATTAGGCAAGAGGCACATGACCAGAACGGCAACCGCTGCTCCTACGAACAGGTAGGGAATGCGACGGCCGAAGCGTGTCCATGTCTTATCAGAAAGAGTTCCCACGATGGGTTGAACAACGATACCCATTAAAGGAGGCAAAATCCAAAAGTAGTTCAGATTGTGCGGATCAGCTCCCAAAGTAGCGAAGATTCGAGAAATGTTGGCACTTTGCAAAGCGTAGGCGATTTGCACACCAAAGAATCCGAAACTGAGATTCCAAAGCTGCCAGAATGTTTTGTCCGAGCGCAATTTTAATTCATTATTCATAGTTCACAATTCATAGTCGCTCATCACAATCTGCTTTAAAAGTGAGTGTGTGGGCTGTTATATACTGATTTTTATCAAATTTTACCTTTACCTTAACCCTTATAATTCATGATGCATAATTTATCATCAGTAGTGCATCCATACTATATTTTAAGTCATTGTGCACAATGTAAGTAAATTTTCTTTCCACGTTTCCAAATCAGAGGATATTCACTTTGTCATTGTCCGACATTCATGAATTAAAAATTACTTTGTCGTACCTCTCACAATCAATCGTGTGCGAACCACCCTCTTCTCCACAGAATCCATAGGCAACACGCCTTCCACCTTGTCTATGAGAATGGTCACAGCTTCCTCCCCTACCCGTATGCCACGCTGTTCGACGGTAGTCAGCATGGGGTCGCAGGCGATAGCACGCTCGCCGTTGGTGAATCCACAGATAGAGACGTCGTCGGGTACACGCAAGCCATGCCGCTTGCATGAGTAAAGGATACCGATTGCCGTGTCGTCGTTCACGGCAAAAAAGGCATCGGGCGGATTCGGCATATTAAGCATGTCGGGGGTGACGACCTCTGCATCGGTACGGTTGTCGCAAATTCTCATCAACTGTTCATCTGGTTGCAAGTCGTGTCGCAACAAAGCATCCTTGTAACCATTGTAACGGTTCTTTCCAATTTCAAGATTGAGCGACACTCCGTAATAAGCAATACGTTTGCAACCTGTGTCAATCAAGTGTGTCACCGCCGAATAAGCCCCCATATAGTCGTCCACCACCACACGGCTGGCATTCACCCCCGTACTGATACGGTCGTAGAAAACCAAGGGTACGCCCTGACTCATTAGGTATTTGAAGTGGTCGTATTTCATCGTGTCTTTTGCCTGCGATACGATTACGCCACACACTTTGTTCTCATAGAACGATTTGCATATCTTCACCTCGCGCTCGTATTTCTCATTGCTCTGCGCCACCATGATGCGATAGCCGCGTGCTGATGCCTCCTCCTCTATGCCTGCAAGCACTGACGAGAAATAAAAATGAGCAAATTGAGGCACGATAACCCCTATAATTTTCAGCGGCTGCACCTTGCTTTTGCGCAAAGTCTCTGCAATAATGTTTGGATAGAAATTGTGCTCACGGGCATAAGTCTTGATTTCCTCTCGCTTTTCGGCGGAGATGCGGGGACTGTCTTTCAATGCACGAGAGACTGTTGCAACAGAAACACCCAATGCCTGTGCAATATCTTTCATTGTCAAATTTCCACCTTCTTTCATAGAATCAGTCTATTTTAGTCAGAACTTTCATTGTGATATGGCAAAAATACACATTTTTACAATAATGTTGACCTAGATCAATTATTTATTATACATTTGTCAATGCAAACGATTGCAGGTTAAATAGCATTTTTAAAGAAAAAAAAGTGCAAAACATGTAGAAGTAGCTTAACTTTGCCAACAGTAAGCCCTAAACAGGCAATTAACCTAACGTATAGACAAAGATATTAATTTAATCAATTTATAACTTTAGTAACAAAATGATAAAACAGGTAAAAAGCAAAATTCCCGTCAGAATGCTGTCCCTTCTACTTGGGCTCATCCTGTCAATCAGCGCCTTTGCACAGTCAACTGTCAATGGCCATGTTAAAGATGCTACCGGCGAACCTGTGATCGGTGCTTCCATTCTAATCAATGGAACTACTGATGGCACAGTGACCGACCTTGACGGTAATTTCATTCTCAACGTACAGCCAGGCGCCACACTGACTATTTCCTACATCGGATATCAGAAGCAGCAGGTAACGGCCGTTGACGGTATGGTAGTGACCCTTCAGGAAGACGCTGCACAGCAGCTGAACGAAGTGGTAGTAATCGGTTATGGAGCCGTCAAGAAGAGCGATCTCACTGGTTCCGTACTCGCTATGAAACCAGACGGAAAGAACAAGGGTGTGATTGTGAACCCACAGGACATGCTGGCCGGAAAGGCAGCAGGTGTGAGCGTCATTTCAAATGACGGTACTCCAGGTGGTGGTGCACAAATCCGCATTCGCGGCGGCGCATCTCTGAACGCATCAAACGACCCTCTTATCGTGATCGATGGTCTGGCCATTGACAACAATGGTGTAAAGGGCGTTTCCAACATCCTTTCAACAATTAACCCTCAGGACATTGAAAGCTTCAACGTCTTGAAGGACGCATCGGCAACAGCCATCTATGGTTCACGCGGTTCGAATGGTGTCATCATCATTACGACAAAGAAAGGCCGCCGTGGTCTCAACATTTCTTATGCAGGAAGTGTTACCATGAGCATGAAGAAAAAGACAATCGACGTGATGGATGGCAATCAGTATCGTGACTTTATCAAAAACATCTTCGGCGAAAACAGCGACCAATACAGAATGTTGGGTACAGCCAATACCAACTGGCAAGATGAAATTTATCGCACGGCATGGAGCCACGACCATAACGTTACAGTCTCTGGCTCAACACAACTGGGCGAGGCCAACAGCCTGCCTTACCGAGTTTCAGTTGGCTACACAGACCAGCAGGGTATCTTAAAGACATCTGATTTCAAACGCTACACGGCTGCAGTGAACTTGAGCCCCTCGTTCTTCAACGATCATCTGAACATGAACTTGAACGCAAAGGGCATGTATGCCAAATCTCAATTCGCTGATGGTGGTGCGATTGGCGCCGCTGTTTGGATGGATCCGACACAGGCAATCAACGCATTCACATCGCCTTTCCACACGGCTATGCCAGGAATCGATCAGACTCTGAGTAACTTCGGTGGTTACTTCCAGTGGCCAACCGACGGTTCTGCACTGAACGACAAGATGTGGAAATACACCAAATTCAATGAAGCCACAGCCAATCCTCTCTCACTATTGAATCTCATGGACGACCATGCGAACAGCCGTCAGTTCATCGGAAGTGCTGACTTCGACTATAAAGTTCATGGTTTCGAGGACTTGCGCCTCCACCTCACATTGGGTGCCGACATAGCAAAGGGTAAGCAAACGACTAACAAACTTCCAGCTTATCCAGGCTCTATCTACTACGGATCATACGGTTCTGAAGAGATTTTCAAACGCAACCTGTCATTGAGTGCTTACGCTCAGTATTTCAAAGACTTCAACGAAAAGCACCACTTTGATATCATGGCCGGCTATGAATACCAAAGTTTCTATCAGAACAAGAACAACGACTACGTAGGCTATTATGCTTCAACCAACAATGATGCGTCATTGGCTGGAACAGCTCGTCCACACACTCCTTATTACTTTGCAACCGACCACTATCTGGTTTCTTTCTTCGGCCGTGCAAACTACACGCTGATGGATCGCTACATGATAACAGCTACTGTACGTGACGACGGTTCTTCACGCTTCAAGAATCACTGGGCAATCTTCCCTTCATTCGCCTTCGCATGGAAAATCAAGGATGAAAACAAGTTCAGAGATATCAAGTGGCTTTCTGACTTGAAGCTCCGCCTTGGCTGGGGTATGACAGGTCAGCAGGAAGGCGTTGCAGACTATGGATGGGTTGCTACCTACGAAAAGAGCACTGGTACCAACGGCTACTATCCACTCATCGATATGAACGGCGACGGTAAGATTACAGCTGAAGACGGTATTCTCTATCGTCCGGCTAACCGCACTCCAGACTTGAAGTGGGAAACAACCACGACTTACAACGTAGGTCTCGACTTCGGATTGTGGAATCAGCGCCTCTCAGGAACAGTGGATTGGTACTTCCGCAAGACAACCGACTTATTGAACTACGCACCATACGCAGCTATGGGCTTGTTCAAGAACCAAGCATGGCAGAACATCGGCTCGATGAACAACACCGGTGTTGAAGTTCAGCTCGACTGGAAAGCTGTTCAGGCAAAGGACTTCTACTGGACTATCGGCTATAACTTCACTTACAACTACAACAAGATTACCGATTTGAGCGGTGTTACAACTGGTGGAATGCCCGTTCAGACAGGCGACGATGCTGGAGGAATGTTCAACAAAGTCTTGGCGCACCAAGTTGGATACGCAGCCAACTCTTTCTACGTTTACCAACAAGTTTACGACAAGAATGGAAAGCCAATCGAAAATCAGGTGGTTGACCGCAATGGCGATGGCCAGATCAACTCTGCCGACCGCTATATCTACAAGACAGCAGCTCCTCCTGTTACAATGGGTTTGACTTCTCGCATGGATTACAAGAACTTCGATTTCGGTTTCACACTCAGAGCAAGCATAGGCAACTACGTATTCAACAACATTGAATCGACATCTGCCAACATGAGCCCAGGCTCTATCTATGCTCAGAATGCTTATCTCGCCAACCGCCCAATCATGTCATTAGAAAAGAACTGGCAGACAAACGAGAATACTGCACAGCAATCAGACCTCTATGTCCACAATGCCAGCTTCTTGAAGGTTGACAACATCACATTGGGTTACAGCTTTACCGACCTTTTCAAGTCTGATTCATGGAAGGGAATTGGCGGACGTATCTACGCTACAGCAGCTAACGTATTTACATTCACCAAATACAATGGAATCGACCCTGAGACAAAAAATGGCATCGACAACAACCTTTACCCACGTCCATTCTCAGTTATCTTAGGTTTGAACCTCAATTTCTAACACATTTTAATTGAAGTAACAATGAAAATATTTATAAAAAATATGATTCCAATGGCAACACTCGCATTAGCGATGAGCCTCTCGTCATGTGTCGGTGACCTCGACAATGCTGAGAATCCTAAGGATCCCAACATCAGTACGGAGTACAAAGCCGTAGGCGAGTATAACAAGTGTTACGCAAACTTGGCTCTTCCAGGCAATGGAGGTGCCAACGGAGACTCAGACCTTGATGGCTACGATGGTGGAACAGCGGGATTTATCCGCCAAATGTGGAACGCCAACGAGCTTTCCACTGATGAGGCCATCTGCAACTGGGGAGACCCAGGTGTCGCAGAATTCGTCTATAATACATTTGGCGCTTCTCATCCGATGACCGCAATGTACTATTATCGCCTGACAACGGGTATCACTTATTGCAACGATTATCTTCTGAATGCAGCTGATTACGACAAGACGATGACAGCAGAGATTCGCTTTATCCGCGCTCTCCATTACTTCTATCTGATGGATGCCTTCGGAAACATTCCTTTCAGTCTGACAACAGTGGAAAAGCCCAGACAGGCTACACGAAAGGAAGTTTATGACTTATTGGAGAAAGAACTCTTGGAGATAGAACCCGACTTATTGGAAGCAAAAGCTCTCACCTCAGATCAACCCGGTTATGGTCGTGCCAATAAGGCTGCAGACTGGATGCTGTTAGCACGGCTTTATCTCAATGCCGAGGTTTATACAGGCACAGCGCAATGTCAGAAAGCGGCAGACTATG
>ERZ791907.1214-NODE-1214-length-18630-cov-2.761023_pt1 | contig 18630 bp, 9 predicted proteins | sample MGYA00510145_ERZ791907 | MGnify/ENA primary metagenome ERZ791907 (study PRJEB30046, sample SAMN00792089) | human gut metagenome | study: EMG produced TPA metagenomics assembly of the A metagenome-wide association study of gut microbiota in type 2... | reverse complement strand
TAATGGTTCCGTTTCACGTACTGCAATGGGAGAACAATATCAGGCAAAAACTCAGCTTACAGGCATTGTGGCAGGATTTTCTATGATAGTGTTACTTCTTTGCGGAACAGGATTTATCGGATATCTTCCTATTCCTATTTTGACGGCAATAGTTATTTCAGCACTTATGGGTGCAACGGAGTTTGACTTGGCGGCAAGGTTGTGGAAGGTAAGCAGAACTGAATTCCTAATTTTTATGGGAGCTTTTCTCGGTGTACTTTTACTTGGAACAATAAATGGTGTTTTAATTGGTATTATTCTTTCTTTTACAGAAATGATTATAAGAACATCAAAACCTTCAAGATGTTTTCTTGGAATACAGCCGGGGCATAGACATTTTAGGGATTTGAACGAGGGAAGCCAAATACATGCCATTGAAGGAGTTATAATTTATAGATTTAGCAGTAATTTGTTTTTTGGTAATATTCAGGTGTTGCAACGCGATATTGAAGACAGCATAAAACCGGATACCAAAGCTGTAATTCTTGATGCAGGTGGCGTTGGAAGTATTGATATAACTGCAGCAGATAGGCTGGCAATGTTGTACAAGTCACTTGAAGGCAAAGGCATTAGATTTTATATGACCGAACATATTGCAAAGATTAATGAGCAACTTCGAACACTGGGGCTAGGGTATATGATTGAAGAAGGAAGAGTTAGAAGAACTATTCACATTGCTTTGAAGGATATGGGCATTGGAAGACCTTATCCTTTAGAGGGTGGCGTAGAAAATGAAGAAAGAAGTGCTTCAAGAAAAAGAGTAGATAACAAGGTTCAGGAGTTCGTTTGGGCATACGGAGCTGAAAGTGAAGAGCAAATTGAAAAGCAGATTGTTCTGCAGATTCAGCAGTTAAAGAAAACAGGAGATATGGAGAAACTTTTCCACGGAAGCTGGTCACATATGGATGCTTTTGACGAGGACGAGTGGTTAGAGCATCTTGAAGAACATCTAAAAGAGATTGTTAATATTTCAGGAAAAGATGAAAAAACTATTGCTGAACGTTTCGAAAAGCATAGAGAAGAAATACATAGAAGAATCAGGGATGAACATCCTGAAATGGCAGAAAGATTTAAGGAAAGAAGACATGTTCTTGATGAGCATTTAAAAGAAAAGCACCCGGAAGTGTTTAAAATAATTGAAAATCTGAGAGAAAATCAGAATTAAACTTAAAAATTCTTCTTGAAAATGCTGACAAGAAAATGTATCAGAGAAAGGCAGCCATGAAAGGCGGAAATGTAAGATAATATCAGCATTATTTCGTGAGGCTTTTTATGCAATAGTGTGTGCCTTAACGTAGCTTTATACATATTATTGTTTAAAGTGCCGAAATTTAAAAAAGTACTTACGAAAAATAAAATTTTACTGTAGAATACCTAAGGAAAATTAAAAGAACGCAGTGAAAGTCAGATACGAAAGTAGAGATGGTAACGAGTTTAACAACTATTACATCTCTACTTTTTATTATGTGAAATGAGCTAAACGGAGAACTTCTTATGTTTGAATAAAAGTCTTCCACACTGAACTCATTGAGAATAGCAATGCAGATGGATTTCACTGTTGAAAAAGAACACAAGAATAAAAGGAGGATTTATTATGCCACAGAATAAGAGAGAAAGTTTTATTTACACAGTAATTATGTGTTTCACTATGGTTTTATGGATGAGCATTTACAACGTAATATTACACACAGGAACATTTAACGCCCAGGTTATTAAGGATGCATGGTTAGGATTTCCAATTGCCTATGTATTTGCAGCATGTATGGATTGGTTTGTAGTTTCAGGATTGGCTAAGGGATTTGCCTTTAAATATTTAGTTAAGCCGGATAGCAGTACACTTCGAAAAGTAATTTCAGTTTCATGTTCAATGGTTGTTCCAATGGTAATTATAATGTCACTTTATGGTGCAGTTGAAGCAAGTATTAGAATGGGTGATTTCAGCAACGTATTATTCATCTGGTTAACTAACATACCAAAGAATTTTGTAATGGCATTACCATTCCAGTTAATTATTGCAGGACCATTAGTAAGAAAAGTATTTAGAACAATATTCCCTGAAGGAAAAGTATTAGCATAAAACTATTTTTATAAAAATGAATCGTTTTTATAAAAATATGAAAGAAATAAAATTTTAATTATGCCGAATTTTCGTGCTAAATAATAGTAAAATTAAGTAAAAATTATACAATATATACAAAAATACGTCTAAAATCAACTATTCTTTGTTGAAATATTGCAAAAAACGTTTTCCTAAAATATTCTAGAAAAGTAATTTGATTTTTTGAGAATGTTTTAGATTGGAAAGGACTAGAATATTTCTTTAAAGAAATCCAGGTACGGAAGGTTTTAGAGGGTTAAAAGTATATATTGTATTTTTTTATTTAGGAGGTAAGAAAATAATGAGAAAAGGTAAGAAGATTGCAGTGGCAAAGAAAGCCACAGTGGCCTTTTTGACAGCGGCAATGGTTACGGGAATGTTGCCGGCAGGGCAGATTCAAAATGTTATGGCAGCAGACGATTCACCTTATGTAATTTCTACAGGAAGAATGGTGTATGCAAGTTCTTCAGTGGGAAATAGTGACCCGGCTTATGCAGTAGATGGATCCACCGGTACAAGATGGGAAAGTGCATGGAATGATAACACAGAGTGGATTTATGTTGACTTGGGAAAAGTTACTGATGTAACAGGCGTAAAGTTATATTGGGAAGGTGCTTATGCCAAGGAATACAAGATTCAGGTTTCAAATGACGAAGAAAATTGGAGTGATGTTTATGTTAATTCCGATTGCAAAGGTGGAAATGAGGACTTAAACATAACAGCAAATGCCAGATATGTACGAGTTTATATGACAAAGAAGGCTTTAGAAGCTTACGGATATTCTTTGTATGAGTTTGAAGTGTACGGTAAAGACGGGGTAACAAAAAGACCTGTAGATTATGGCGAAAATCTTGCCTTAAATAAAAATGCTACAGCATCATCATTAAGAGATGTATGGTGGATGTACGACGATAATGGAGTAATTGACCAGACTTCTGTATTGGCTAAGAATGCAGTTGATGGAAATGATAATTCATATTGGACATCAGGAGAAAAAGACAATCAGTGGTTGATGGTTGACCTTGGAGCAAATTATGATATTGGACGTGTTGAAATTGATTGGTCATCTGATGCAGGAAAGATGTATGACATTCAGGTTTCAAAAGATGGGGGTAATTGGACAACTTTATACAGACAGTTTAAAGGTTATGGTAATGAAGTTGCAAATATTGAACTATATGCCAATGCACGTTATGTAAGAATGTATGGATATACAAGGGTTGAAAGTGGTAGCGGATTTAGCATAAAGGAAATGAAGGTTTATAAGTACAAATCAGGCGACAGAAAGGTAACCCATAGTATTCCAAACCTTCCTGATTCGTATGTTGTTTCAAACGGTAAGGGAACATATCTTGCAAATTCAATGTACAACGAAAAAGCAAAATTACCTGTTTACAAAACAGATGATGTTAAATCACCGATAGCAAGTAATGACTGGTGGCAGTCAATGCTTATAAACAAATTTGGTAACCTTATGTCAACACTTCCAATGAAGATGAAATATTCAACAAAGGGACTTGGAGTTCTTACTGCAACTAGCGGTTGGTTACCTGATATGGGAAGCACAGATGTAAACGTATCTGTTAATTCGGAAACAGAGCCGGACTTTTATATTTTGCCTGAAAACCTTGATACAGCTACAGCTTGTGATAAGGTAAGCGGATATGGTGACTATTCAGTAACAGCACAGCTTGCAGACGACAATCATGTTGCAATGACAAGTACATTTGTAAAAGGTTCACCTTACATCTATACAGAATATGGCGATACAAAGTCAGTTTATATTTCATCATCAGCCATTACATCAATTTTTGATGGTAACGGAAATGAAATATTGGCAAAAAATCTTGATTCAATGAAAGCAGATCATATCGGTCTTGAAATTACAGACAGTGATAACAAGAGCAAAACAAAAACATCAAAAAGTTATTATTGTTTAACTGTTCCTGAAAATACAACATTTAAGAAAATCGGAAGTTATATTAGAGTAACATTCCCTGAAACTAACGGTTACATGTCTATTGGAACAATGAAAGATAAATCACAGATTGAAACATTCTATAGACATGGATATGCGTTTGTTACAGATACAAAAGTTACATACAGTTATGATGACAGTAAAGCAAAGGTAACTTCAACATATAAGACTACAACAAGTCTTAAGAGAAATGGATTTACAGATCAGACATTTATATGTATGCTTCCTCATCAGTGGAAAAATTCAACAGATGATGATAAGGCATTTGCAACATATTCATCTGTAAGAGGTGATTTAAAGACTATTGAAGGACTTTCATTTACAACAGTTTCAGAGTTTGCAGGACTTCTTCCAACATTTGCTCTTCCAACTAATGCAGAGTTTGATGGAGAGGCAGTTTTAGGTTACTTAAATGAATTGGAAGATGCAACAAAGAACTTAAATCCTGCAGGTGATGCATATTGGGAAGGCAAGAACCTTCATCCTTTGGGGATGGGAGTTCTTATGGCAGACCAGCTTGGAGAAACAGAACTTAGAGATACATTCTTAAAGAGAATGAAGAAGATTCTTGTTAACTGGTTTACTTATGACGGAAAGGATGATATCAGTTATTTTATTTACAATAATAATTGGGGAACTCTTTACTATGAACAGAGCGAGTTTGGGGCAAATGCAGCAATTTGTGATCACCATTTTACATATGGTTACTTCATGTTTGCAGCAACAGTTTTAGCTACATATGATAATGAATTTTATAATGATTACAAAGGTATGATTGAAATGATGATTAGAGATTATGCCGGATCTTCTGACAATGACAGTGAATACTGTAGATTTAGAGCTTATGATATGTACGAAGGACATTCATGGGCAGGCGGATACGCAGACAATGATTCAGGTAACAATCAGGAATCAGCCAGTGAATCATTATTTAGCTGGGTAAGTATGTATCTTTGGGGAGTTCTTACAGAAAATGATGAATACAGAGATGCAGGAGTATTTGGATTTACAAATGAAATGGAAGCAGTCCAACAGTATTGGTTCGATTACGACAAAGACAACTGGATTAAAGAATGGCCATATAATGTAGTAGGTCAGGTCTACGGTGGAATTAACTTCTATGGAACATTCTTTGGTGGACAGCCATTATATGTTTATGGTATTCAGTGGCTTCCGATTTCAGAATATTTAACATATTACGGAATGAATCAGAGCAGATGTGCTGAAATATATAAGGGATTGTTAGATGATACAACAATAGCAATGGCTAAGGCAGTACAGGCAGCTAAGAACGAAGGAAAGAGTCAGGAAGAAATTGACAAGATGCTTAAAGAGTATCCACAGGCAGATACAGGTTGGCAACATATTACATGGCCATTCCTTTCACAGACTAATCCAAGTCTTGCAATGGAGAAATTCCTTGCAAACGATACAAAGGTTCAGAAAACAGATACAGCTAACACATATTGGTTTATTAACAGTATGAAACAGTTAGGCGTAAAAACTACAGATATTGTTGCAACAGGAGATTGCTCAGCAGCAGTATATTACAACAAGGATACAAGCAAATACACAGCAACAGTTTGGAATCCTACTAACGACACAAAGGTTGTAACATTTAAAACTAACGGTAACAAGATTGGCACAGCAACAATTGGTGCAAAGGCACTTGTAAACTTTGAAGTATATAAGAATAAGAGCTTTAACATAGTACAGGCTTCAACTCCTGAAATATCTGTTCCATCAGGAAAATATGATGATACACAGTATGTAACAATTTCGTCAGAAACACCTGGAGCTACTATTTACTATACAACAGACGGAACAATGCCAACAACATCATCAAAGGTTTATGATGGAGTATTTGCAGTATCAAGTACAGCAACAGTTAAAGCTATCGCAGTAAAAGATGAATATATTACATCTGCAATGGCTTCAAGCACAATCACTGTGAATGGCACAGATGTTTCACTTAAAGACAATATTGCATTAGGCAAGAACGTTAAGGTTTCATCATCAGAAAATCCAAGTGTAGACGGAAGTAAGATAGTTGATAACGACGGAACAACAAGATGGTCTTCAGAATTTACAGATAATCAGTATTGTCAGATTGATTTAGGAAAGAATTACACAATTAATAAGGTTACATTTAACTGGGAAGCTTCATATGCTAAGGAATACAAGATTCAGGTTTCAAAAGATGGAAACAACTGGACAACAGTATATGAAAACAACAATGGCAAAGGTGGAGAAGAAAGCATTGTATTTGATGCAACTGAATGTAGATATGTAAAGATGCAAGGTGTAAAGAGAGCATTAGCATACGGATATTCATTGTGGGAAATGGGTGTGTATGAAGCTGCAAAAGTTGAAACACCAATATTTAGCATTCCATCAGGAACATACAGTAAGGCTTTGAATGTAAACATTAGCAGTAATACTAAGGGTGTGGAAATCAGATATACAACAGACGGTTCAACACCTAACGAAAAGTCAAACTTATACGTTCCAAGTATTAAGATAAGCAAGAATACAACATTAAAAGCGATTGCTTACAGAAAAGGAATGATTGATTCACCTGTGGCAACAGCAGAATACAAGATTGACGGTTTATCAACAGAACCTGAGCAGCCAACAACACCTGACACATTAGAAACCAAGATTATTTCTACAGGTTGCAAAACAGTAACATCAGGTTCAGAAAATGATGTATTTGGTGGCAAAAACGCAGTAGACGGAGATAAGGGAACACGTTGGTCAGCTAATTTTGCAGACGATGCATGGATTTATGTAGACCTTGGAAAAACATACTCAGTTAATAAAGTTGTTTTAACTTGGGAAGGTGCTTACGGAAAAGCGTATAAGATTCAGACATCAACAGATGGAAAAACATGGAAGACAGTTAAAAACGTGACTAATGGAAAAGGTGGAGAAGAAACGGTAGCATTTAATTCTACAGATGCAAGATATGTAAGAATGCAGGGTGTAGAAAGAGCATTACCATATGGATATTCATTATGGGAAATGGAAGTTTACGGTAAAGTTTCAGGCTCAGCATCAGATGGTTCAAATAATGAAGATTCATCAGTTCCATCAGATACAAACGTTGCAAAATCAGCTAAGACTACATCATCAGGAAATGAAACTGATGCAATGGCAGCAAAATATGCAGTAGATGGGGACAACGGAACACGTTGGTCATCAAACTTTGTAGATGATGCATGGCTTTTAGTAGACTTAGGCAAGGCTTACACAATCAACAAGGTAGTACTTAACTGGGAAGGTGCTTACGGAAAGGCATACAAGATTCAGACATCAACAGATGGCAAAAACTGGACAACAGTTAAGAATGTAACAGATGGAAAAGGTGGAGAAGAAACTATAACATTTGACGCTACAAAGGCAAGATATGTAAGAATGCAGGGCGTGGAAAGAGCACTTCCATATGGATATTCATTGTGGGAAATGAGTGTTTATACTAAATAAAATTTAAGTTAAAAAGGCACAGTTTACGGTAATAATTAGTAGGCTGTGTCTTTTTCTTCTTATAAACTAATTTGTACTAATTATTAAATTGCAAAAATTATTTTTAATATCGAAGAAAAATTCCTTAAATGCTTACTTTTATTGATTAATTAGCAATCAGATGTTATACTGTAAAAGTTAATATTGGGAAAAATATGCCTGTTGATTTGGGCTGTTTTAGATACAATCATATAGAAGAAATAACGAGAAAACATTAAATATGAATTATTAGAGAAAGGGTAGACTAATATGAAAACAGCAGTAATGACTGATAGTAATAGTGGAATTACACCGGAAGAAGGAAAGAAAATTGGAATATATTCTCTTCCAATGCCGGTTATCATAGAGGGAGATGTTTTTTACGAAGGAAAGAACATTACACAGGAAGAATATTATGGCGCAATGACTTCAGGAAAGAATGTTACAACATCACAGCCATCACCCGGGGATGTAATGGATATGTGGGATGGCATTTTGAAGGAAGGCTATGAACAGGTTGTTTACATTCCAATGTCAAGCGCATTAAGTGCTTCATGTCACGCGGCAATTCAGCTTTCAGAAGAATATGACGGAAAGGTTCAGGTTGTTGATGACCACAGAATCTCAGTAACAATGAGAGAGTCAGTTCTTGAAGCAAAATGGATGGCTAATCAGGGAATGACAGCAGAAGAAATAAAAAAGAGACTTGAAGAAAATGCTTACAATTCAAGTATTTACATTGCTGTTGATACTTTAGAATACCTTAAAAAAGGAGGACGTGTTACAGCAGCAGGAGCAGCCATAGGAGCAGTTCTTAACATTAAGCCTGTACTTACAATTCAGGGTGAAAAGCTTGATGCATTCACTAAAGTTAGAGGAATGAAGAAAGCTGAACTTAAGATGTTAGAGGCTATTGAAGAAGACCTTAATACAAGATTTGCTGATGTAGATAGAAAACAGTTAAGACTTGGAGCAGCAGGAACATTCCAGAAACAGGAAGACGCAGACCAGTGGTACAAGATGGTAAAAGATACATTTGAAAACGAAATCCACGATATATATTATGATTCATTGTCATTTAGTATAGGATGTCACGTTGGACCTAATGCAATTGGTATTGGAATAAGTGTTGTTACAAGAGATGAAAAGTAAATATTAAAAAAAGAAGAATCCCTCGGAAAGTGTCAGCTTTCGGAGGGGTAATTTTTTTTAAAAGGATTAAATACAAACATAATCCCCTTAGTTAGTTGAAATAAACTCCTAAAAATAGTATCATTAAGGGTAAGACTATTTTGTAAATTATAGAAGGCAGGTACGATTATGTATGCAGTTTTTGGATTAGGGAATCCTGATAAGGAATATGATAAAACAAGACACAATATTGGTTTTGATGTTATAGATGAGTTGGCAAGTCAGATGGGTGTTGAGGTGAAGACTAAGAGACACAAGGCTTTATGCGGTATTGGAAATATTGGTGGCGAGAAAGTGATTTTGGTGAAGCCACAGACTTATATGAATCTTAGCGGTGAGTCAGTGAGAGCAGTTATGGATTTCTATAAGCTTGATCCGGAGAATGACATTATTGTTATTTCTGACGATATTAATTTGGCTACGGGAAGAATTAGAATTAGAGCCCAGGGCAGCGCAGGCGGTCATAATGGTTTGAAGAGTATTATTAATCACGCGGGAACTCAGAAGTTTAAGAGGGTGCGCGTGGGAGTAGGTGCAAATGAAGGAAATCTTGTAAATCATGTGCTTGGTAAGTTTAGCAAGGGCGAAAGAGTTTTGGCTGAGCAGGGTATAAAAGATGCAGCCTCAGCAGTTGAAGTTATGATTTTGGAAGATATAAACACAGCAATGAACAAATTTAATTAGAAGATATAAATATAGCAATGAATAAATTCAACTAGAATCTATCAAAATAGTGAAGTCCGGGAGTAGTAAATGAAAAGTTTTGATTATCCACTATTACAATTAAATGAGTTTGAGCAGGTTAAGGTCTGCTTGTCTGAACACAAATCCTGTCAGGTTACAGGGTGTGGGGAATCCCAGCTTGCTCATTTTATTAATGGATTGAGCAATGGCTACAAGCAGAAAGTCATTGTTACTTTTAGTGCAACAAAAGCAAGTCAGTTGTATCAGGATTTAAAGGGCTTTTCGGACGATGTTGTAATGTATCCTGCAAAGGATTTTATTTTCTTTAGTGCGGATGTACACGGAAATCTTATATTGCAACAACGACTTGAATTTATTCAAAAAATAGTTGAAGATAAGCCATTTACGGTAATTTTGACGCCGGATGCCTTTATGGACAAGATAATGCCAATTGAAAAAATCAAAAATAATTATCTTGAAATAGCAGAAGGCAGCATAATTCAGATGGATGCCTTAAAGAGCAAGCTTGTGCAGATGGGATACGAGCCGGTTGTTCAGATTGATGGACCGGGACAGTTTGCGGTGCGAGGAAGTATTGTTGATATTTACACGCTGACAGATGAGGTGCCTTATCGAATTGATTTTTGGGACGATGAGGTTGACATAATAAAGAGTTTTGAGGTGGAAAGCCAGCGTTCAATTGAGAATCTTGAATCGGTAAAAATTTATCCTGCCAGCGAATATTCACTGACTAAGAAAGAAATTCAGGCGGGAATGGCGAAGATTCGACAGGATTTAGACCAAAATGTTAAAAAATTCAGAAAAGATTTTAAGACGGAAGAGGCTAACAGACTTAGAGTTACAGTTGAAGAGTTTCTTACAAATATGGATATTAACCCAAGTCAGGTAGCAGTAGATAGTTATGTAAACTATTTTTATGATAATTTGGTAAGTCTGCTTGACTATTTTGAAAATCCAATATTTTTTATTGATGAGCCAAAGAGGGTAACGGAGCAACTTAACGTGGTTGATGCGGAGTTTGGCGATAGTATGGCTAATCGCCTTCAGAAAGGTTACGTGCTTCCGGGGCAGACAGATGTAATTTGGGACAAAAATCAGATAATTGCCAAGATTGATAGTGGCGAAAAAGTCCTATTTACAGCAATTGCCCAGAAGATTCAGGGATTTAGCGTGGATGATTTTGTGGAAGTGGGATCAAGAAACGTAAGTCCATACAATGGCAAGTTTGAGATTCTTGTTCAGGATTTAAAAAAATATAAAGAGCAAAAATATGCGGTTCTTCTTGTAACCGGTTCAAAAACAAGAGGCCAGCGTTTGGCGGAGGATCTTAGAGAGTTTGAGATTAGCGCATTTTTCGAAGAAGACGGGGAACGTCAGGTTATGCCTGGTGAAGTTATGATTATAAAAGGTCAGCTTCGCAGTGGCTTTATGTACCCTATGATTAAGTTTGTGGCTATTTCAGACACGGATATTTTTGGCGAAAAAAAGAAAAGAAAACGTAGAAAGCATGGCTATTCAGGTACTAATATTTCAAGTTTTACCGACCTTAACATTGGTGATTATGTTGTCCACGAAAACCACGGACTTGGTGTTTATCGTGGAATAGAAAAAATAGAAGTAGACCATATTGTAAAGGATTACATTAAGATTGAATATGCCAAGGGCAGCAACCTTTATGTGTTAGCAACCCAGCTTGATATGATTCAAAAATATGCTGACAGCACGGCGAAACCGCCTAAACTTAACACATTAGGTGGCCAGGAATGGAAAAAAACAAAGACCAGGGTTAAGAAGGCTGTTGCGGATATTGCGAAGGAGCTTGTTCAGCTTTATGCAATAAGGGAGAACAGCAACGGATATCAGTTTTCTCCTGACACGGAATGGCAGAAGGAATTCGAGGAAATGTTTCCATTTGAGGAGACAGATGATCAGCTTAATGCCATATCTGAAGTTAAAAAAGACATGGAAAGCACGAAAATTATGGACAGACTGATTTGCGGAGACGTAGGTTTTGGCAAGACAGAAGTGGCAATTCGTGCGGCTTTTAAGGCAGTGCAGGATGACAAGCAGGTGGCTTATCTTGTTCCAACAACGGTTTTGGCCCAGCAACACTACAAAACTTTTAAGCAGAGATTTAAGGATTTCCCTGTCAGAGTGGAAATGCTTTCAAGATTTAGAACAAAATCAAATATTGATAAAACAATAAAAGATTTGAATAAAGGTTATGTTGACGTTGTTATTGGAACTCATCGTATGCTTTCAAAAGATGTTAAATTTAAGGATTTGGGACTTTTGATTATTGATGAAGAGCAGAGATTTGGCGTAAAACATAAGGAACAGATTAAAGAATTGAAAAATAATGTTGACGTAATGACTCTTACAGCAACTCCGATTCCAAGAACTCTTCATATGAGCCTTATTGGAATAAGAGATATGTGCGTAATGGAAGAACCGCCTCAGGAACGTATGCCAATACAGACTTTTGTTATGGAATACAATGAGGAAATTGCAAGGGATGCCATAAACAGGGAACTTGCAAGAGGCGGTCAGGTTTATTACGTGTACAACAGGGTTCAGGACATAGCTGAAATGGCAGGAAAAGTTCAGGCACTTGTGCCTGATGCCAGTGTTGCCTTCGCACACGGACAGATGAGTGAGCGACAGCTTGAAGAAATAATGTATGATTTTGTTAACGGGGACATTGATGTTCTTGTAACAACTACAATAATAGAAACAGGTCTTGACATACCAAATGCCAACACCATTATAATACACGATGCAGAAAAAATGGGCTTGTCCCAGCTTTATCAGCTTCGTGGCCGTGTAGGCCGTTCAAACCGTACATCGTATGCTTTTTTGATGTATAGCAGAAACAAGATGCTTACGGAAGTTGCGGAAAAGCGACTTGGGGCAATAAGGGATTTTACGGAACTTGGCAGTGGTGTAAAAATTGCAATGCGAGACCTTGAAATCCGTGGTACCGGAAATCTTCTTGGGGCTGCACAAAGCGGTCACATGGAGGATGTTGGTTACGACCTTTATTGCAAAATGCTTAACGATGCCATTAATACTTTAAAGGGCAACAAGCCAATGGATGATTTTGAAACAAAGGTAGACCTGACAGTGGATGCTTTTGTTCCACCTTCATATATTAAAAATGAAGCTCTTAAAATGGACATTTACAAGCGAATTGCAGGAATAGAGACAATGGAAGAATACGAGGATATGCAGGATGAACTTCTTGACCGTTTCGGTGACATACCGAATCAGGTTGAAAACCTTCTCCAGATTGTTTTGCTTAAAAATGCAGCACATCAGGCATATGTTACTGAAATTTCAGGTAATAAAAACAGAATCAAGCTTACAATGTGGAAAGACGCTGAGGTGGATGTGGAAAGAATACCAATTCTTGTCCGCGAGTACAAAGGCAGACTTAAGTTTATGCCTAAAGACGAGCCGTATTTTATTTTTGAGCCAAAACCGGGCACAGGAACAGTAATAGAAAATGCAAGAAAACTGGTAGAATCACTGTCTACATTGAAGGATGAAGAATAGAATAAGGTATGTGAGCTACGACTAAAGCAGTTGAAATATATTGTGAAAATATACAACTGTAGAGTCAGTCACATATGCTGTGATTAAAATAGTTGAAAAGATAAGGTAATGGGAATAGATTGTATATAGTGGCAAGTCAGGGGAGGTGATCGTCTTTGAGAAAAAAGTTAATATGTATTTTGGCAGGACTTACAGTTGCGGTGGGACTTGTAGGTTGTGGTCAGGGAAAAGCAGTGGAGGAAACCACGGTGACTACAAGTGAAACAGATTCCGAGAGTTCAACAGTTTTAAAGGGAACAACTTCGAAAAGCTCAACCGGTTCTGACGGGGCAGACACTACTCTTACTATTACTGCAGGCGGTAGTCAGGTTATGCTTGACGAGGTAAGGTATTATGCGTATACAGCCCAGGCGACTTACGAAACTTATTATCTTACAAAGGGCAAGGAAATAGACTGGGACTCAAAAATGGATGGCAATGTGACTTGGGAGCAGGGTGTCAAAAGCCTTGTGCTTGACGATATTTGCAAGAGGGAATGGCTTAATGAAATTTCATCACAATATGATATTAAGCTTACAAAGAAAGAAAAGTTATCTGTTAAAACAAAGGCTTTAGAGTATTTTAAGAACACCAATGTTAAGCTTGCAAAGAAAATAAATATTAGTGAAAGCCGTTTGATTAAGGTTTTTGAAAAGGCAGAAATTGCTGATAAAACTGAGAAAAAGATGGAAAAAGATGGAAGTTCCACGAAGGAAATGTATATAAAATGGAAAAAGGGAAATAATGTTACGGCAGAATCACAATGGAATAACATTAATTTCAAGGAAGCGATATTTACATTGGAGGATGTTAAATGAGAAAGACAGGAAGATGCATATTAAGCGCAGTTATTGCAGTGCTTCTTATGATTGGAGCAATTGATTATGCATTTGTAATAGGAAAGGCGAAGCCGGTAGGCGATTTAAAGACAAGCCAGAGTGAAGTTATTGTTAAAGATTTTATCCACGATAACTATGAGATTAGCGAAAAAAATCCGTGGACTGATTATGGACTTCATCCAATCGAATACACGGAATCAGCAGGAAAGAGCGGTTTTGACAAGGCTATAAGTGCCAAGGCAGCTATTCTTGTGAATGTTAATTCAAAAGAGATTTATTATGAAAAAAATAGCGATGCCAAGATGTATCCGGCAAGCACAACTAAGCTTATGACAGCTTTGACTGTTTTGCAGAATATGAAAACTACTGATATAGTAACAATCGGCAGTGAAATTAATATGATTGCAGCAGATTCAAGTAAGGCAGGTTTTAGTCAGGGACAGGTTGTAACAGTTCAGGAGTTGCTTGAAGGTTTGCTTATTTCATCAGGAAATGACGCAGCCTATGTTTTGGCAAAAGCAGCAGGCGAAGCAATTCTCAAAGACAATATTGCTAACGAAGGAAAAACTTTTACAGCAGCACAGTGTGTTGAGCGTTTTGTTTATGAGATGAATAAGAATGTCCGTGACATGGAACTTGAAAATACACATTTTATGTCACCGGATGGCTATGATGCGGCAGACCAGTACACATCAGCTAGCGACTTGTCTAAGATTGCAATTGAAGCATACAAAAACGAAACAATTCGTAAGATTTGCGGAACACAGTCTGAAAAGTCCGGCACATTAAACAAGACTTGGGTATCAACAAATGCCCTACTGAACAAGTCAGGACAGTTCTACTACCAGTACTGTGTCGGCATGAAAACAGGAAGTACAGGCCTTGCAGGCAAGTGCCTTGTGTCAGTGGCAAAGAATGGCGACACGGAATGCATAAGCGTAGTCTTAAATGACAGCACAGATGAACAGCGCTGGACAGACGCAAGGAAATTGTTGCAGTTTGGCGTGGAGTAAAGCTTAATATAGAAAAATAGATTGATTCACCCCCGTAGGAAATTGGCAGGAGCCAATTCCTACGGGGGTTTTTGTAGTGGTGGAAGGAAAAAAGTGTCAGGTCTGTTGCAAGTTCCCAGAGAAGCTTATGAATACAATAGTAGGTTTACATAACATAGAAGAAATAATCAATATTTAAAATATCGGGGTACATCGCCAAAATAAATTCAAAAATCTAGAAATTGCAGAAAAAATTCTTGCCAATACAAACTATGCGTGATTCCAAATTTCACTAATAAGTAGAAATTTGCCACAAAAGAAAAACGCTCGCTAGGAAACCTAGCGAGCACCTTTGGTATATGGGGCTTCTACAAAAAAATGGGGGGATAAGTCGAAGCCCTCTATGTCACATTATATTACCTTTTGTTGTATTCTGCAACCTTTTTATTAATTTTTTCTATAGGATTTAATAAATCGCTTATAGAAGCGTCATGATTTAGTCTGTCAATGAATGTTGCAGTGAACTTTGTAATGTCTACATTGATGTACCATTCTCTCTGAAGAAGCTCTGGAGATTGGTAAATTGAGTTAGTTGTCATGATTCTGTAGATAAGTCCCTGTTCGTAAGCTTCATCAAATCTTTCAAGACCGTTAGTAAAGAGACCAAATGTAGAAGCAACAAATACTCTGTTAGCTTTTCTCTTCTTAAGCTGCTTAGCAACATCAAGCATGCTATCACCTGAAGAAATCATATCATCAATAATAAGAACGTCCTTACCTTCAACTGAATCACCAAGGTATTCATGAGCCACAATAGGATTACGTCCGTCTACGATAGTAGTAAAATCACGACGTTTGTAGAACATACCTACATTAATTCCAAGAACGTTAGCATAGTATACAACTCTACCCATAGCACCTTCGTCAGGGCTGATAACCATAAGATGATCAGCATCAAGCTTAATGTCATCAACATTTCTAAGAAGATTTTTTATAAACTGGTATGTTGGCATAATTGATTCAAAACCACTAATAGGAATAGCATTGTTTACACGAGGATCGTGAGCGTCAAAAGTAAGAATATTGTCTACGCCCATGTTTACTAATTCCTGAAGCATTACTGCACAGTCCATAGATTCTCTGGATGTACGTCTGTGCTGTCTTCCTTCATAAAGGAAAGGCATAATAACTGTAATTTTTCTAGCTTTACCTGCAGCAGCAGCGATAACTCTCTTAATGTCAGCAAAGTGATCATCAGGAGACATATGATTCTTGCAACCACAAACAGTATATTCAATGCTGTGGTTAGTAACATCATCGATAATGTAAAGGTCTGTACCACGAACAGATTCGCCTAAAGTACATTTAGCTTCACCTGTACCAAATCTTGGTGTTTTTACATCAAGAAGGTAAGAATCTTTAGTATAACCCTTGAAAGTAATAGGTGATTCTTTAGCTTCAATTCTCTGGCTTCTCCAATCAGCAATATAAGCGTCAACTGCTTCGCCTAACTGCTTACTTCCTGATAATGCAACAATTGCAAGTGGTCCTACAGGAATAGATTCAACATATTTTTTGATAGACATTTCAAAATTTCCTCCGTGTGTTAAATAGTAAATTTCTTTTTTATTCTTATATCATCACCAAAAATCTTTAAAGGAGTGTAATTACCCGCTGTACGGGAAAAAATACGCTCTTCATATTTCTGCTGTAATTCCTGTAAAGAAAAATTAGTAGAAATAATAGTAGATTTCTGATGTATAAGTCTCTCATTAAGACAATCAAATAGGGATGATTCAGTAAAGGAGTTAGACATCTCCGTGCCTAAATCATCAATAATAAGTAAATCACAACGAAGCAACTCGTCAAAACTAATCTGACGGTAAATAGTGGTGTTGCTACGTTTAAAGGAATAATCTGCCAACAAATCGAAAAGTTGTACTGCTGAAAGATAAATAACAGAGTAGGATTTTTCGATTAATTCCTTTGCAATGCAGTTAATGAGAAAAGTTTTCCCTGTACCTGCCCTGCCATAGAATAACAGATTATCAAAGGTTTTGTCAAAGTTATTTATAAAATAATGACAATGGTCCACAACAGCGTCAATATTTTCTGCTGCGGAAATCCCTGTATCGGGATCAATGTAGTCATCAGAATACAAATCATATTCAAAAGTATCAAAGTTCTCGCGTTCAAGAATCTCCTTAAGCTCAGAACGGGAATAAAGCAGTCTGACAACCTCTGCCTTAAGGCATTCACAAGGTTTTCCGTCAATAAACCCTGTATCTTTACATTTAGGGCATGTAAAAATCTCATCCAGATAATCGGCGGAATAACCTCCGGCTAAAAGAGCTGCTTTCTTTTGTTCACTTATAAGGGCAATGTCCTCACGAAGTGTGTCCTTAGCAGAAGAATTGCCTGAAAGAGAAAGTCTAAGGGCACGTCCTGCAAGAACACCAATCTGCCCATCTAAATCCTTAATAAGAGGAATTTTTTCGTAGACTTCTTCAATACGTCTGTTTAATTTAATTTTATTATTTAATTGACGGTCATTGTAACTGTTTGCAATAACGTCAAATTGATCTCTGGTTAAAGCCATATTAAATCCTTAAAAAATTTTTAAAATAAATATCTACAATAATTAGAGTGTTCAAAACCCCAAATTTAATTATAGGAATTGCTTTCAACAATCTTACTATAAAGATACCTTATATTTCAAAGGTAAACAATCCTTTTTTGTAATTAAACGTCCGGATTAATAAAAACCCCTAATAAATATTTCTGCAATAATATACAATGTCTATTACTTGTTAGACTTAAGCTTGCTGTCTCTGTTGGCAATAAGCTTTCTTTCAAGATCCTTATAGTCATATGTACGCTGGTCAAAAGTCTGCTTCTTAGGTGCAGCCTTAGGAGTCTTAGAAAACTTAGCGTTTGCAAAAGGAATATTCTTCTGGAAAGTTTTTGACATTTCCTCAGAATGAAGTTTGTCTAACTTTTCAATATCGCTCATATCCTTAACATTGTTAGTATACCACCTTGTAAGAATACCATCAGTATAGTTGAAAAGATTTCCGCTGTGCATGTGAGCCATAGTGCGGTTGCATGCTTCAATAATAATTTCGTCGGTAAAACCGTATGTATCAGTCCATTTTGCAATGTAAGCAATCTCTTTTCTTACAGGAACGGTAGGAGCCTGTCCGAAAATCTTATAAATGCTTTTAGAAATGCCTTCCCTGAACTTTTTGTCAGCCTTAGCTTCTTCTATTGAATTTATATCTTTTTTTGCGTATTCAACGGCTCTCTTCTCGATAGAAGATAAAGAGTTAAAACCGTCCTTGATGCAGGCATCCATAATATATTCAATAAAATCTGCATCAAAACAAAGTCCGTCAATCATATACAAAATACTGTTAATGTCATTAGAGCTAAGTGGTCTTCCAAGATAAGTCTGTGCCAAAAGCTGAATGTCATTAAAAGTATCATTATCTGCAAAATCAAGAATCTCTCTTGGTGTATATTTGCGCTTGGCAGGAATAACATGTCCTGTGCTTTCCGGAACAGGAATAGACTCACTCTGACCGGAAGCTGATGCCAAAAGGTTAGTTTCAGTGCTTGTAATACCCTTTACAATATAACGGTTGCGAAGGATAGACTCTAAAGTAATGCCTGAAATCTCATTCTGGCTGT